>ENA-OPBE01000015-OPBE01000015.1-human-gut-metagenome-genome-assembly--contig:-NODE-15-length-149241-cov-4.460177_pt1 | contig 149241 bp, 147 predicted proteins | sample MGYA00241066_ERZ501448 | MGnify/ENA primary metagenome ERZ501448 (study PRJEB25962, sample SAMEA2042585) | human gut metagenome | biome: human gut; feature: human-associated habitat; material: faeces...
CCCTACACGCACCGTTCTTCCTCTATGACAGAAGTTTACATAACGAATTACTTCTTCCTTCACGCGGCGTTGCTCGGTCAGGGTTTCCCCCATTGCCGAAAATTCCCTACTGCTGCCTCCCGTAGGAGTCTGGGCCGTGTCTCAGTCCCAGTGTGGCCGGTCACCCTCTCAGGTCGGCTACGCATCGTCGCCTTGGTGGGCCGTTACCCCTCCAACTAGCTAATGCGCCATAAGTCCATCCTCTACCTATGCCGTAGCATATTTCATATCATCTCCATGCGGTTATGACACCTATGCGGTCTTAGCTATCGTTTCCAATAGTTATCCCCCTGTAAAGGCCAGGTTACTTATGTATTACTCACCCGTTCGCCACTCTTCACATATGTGAAGCGTTCGACTTGCATGTATTAGGCACGCCGCCAGCGTTCATCCTGAGCCAGGATCAAACTCTCCATTGTCCTTCTATCTCTTCAGACAACTTTGGTCTGTTTAGCTCTTTTTTCTTTTAAACTTAAATTGACGTTGTGTTTTATTCTTTCCTGTTCAGTTTTCAATGTCCTCTCACTCGTCTCTCTCGCCGAGTGCTCATTTATACTACCATCCATTTCTTCTTTTGTAAAGCTTTTTCTCTATCTTTTTTTATCTTTTTTCCTGTTCCCTTCCTTTTTCCCCTCTGTATCGATGTTTTTTATCCCTCTCTTTTTTTACCTTTTTTTCTTCTTTGTCTAATATACTGTGCTTTTACACTAAAAAAGGCCATTTAGTGACCTTCCTTCAAACTGTTAACAAATAAAATGTTATTAGTCTGAAGGACCTATTTCCTCAATAGGCCCTTTTTTTGAACAAACTTTTGATCTTCTTTTGGTATTCCTGTTTCATCTAAAAAATAGCGTTCAACTTTCATATGTAGATGATATTTGATTCTTAGTTCCATTATTTGACCCATGATGCTAGAAGAATGATGTAAATCAATTGCTTCTTGATTATCCCAACTATCCACTAATAAAACCGTTTCTTCATCTTCTACTGAAAAGAAATATTCATAACATCTATTTCCTTTTTCTTTTCTAATTTCATCAACAAGACCACTTGTTAACATCTCTTTGACAAAAGCTTTTGCACTTCCATTTTCTCCAGTATAGTAAATATGAACAGTAATTGCGTTATTCTTTTTCAAGACTTGATTTCAAATTTTCAATACGTTGATTGATTTCATCAATCTTTTGAACAACAGGAGCAGCTTTTTCATCAAAGACATTGTCCTTATTTAAAACTTCATAATACAACTTTCCTAATTCAATGAATTGATCATCCAAATCAGCTTCTGCACTTTTAATACTTACTTTTGTTTTTGCAGTATCTGCAAGTTCAGAAGATTTTTCAATTGTTTTTTCCGTAAACTTTGCTACTTTCTTTGTTAAATCATCAAATAATGCCATACTTTTCCCTTCTTTCTTTCCATAATTTTATCATATTGACCTTTATAATTAAATATTTATAATTAAGACTGTTTGGAGGTATTTATGAATCAACGATTAGAAAATGAAAAAGTGTCATCACTTTTATTCTCGCTCGCTTTACCATCTATTTTGGCACAGCTTGCAACGCTTATTTATAATATGGTTGATCGTATTTATATTGGTAGACTTCCCGATGGTGGTTTATCCATTGCGGGAATTGGTTTATGTACATCAATTATTACAATCATTACTGCTTTTAGTAATCTTTTTGGCCGAGGTGGTGCTCCACTCGCCTCTATTAAATTAGGAGAAAAGAATCCCAAAGAAGCTGAAAGAATTTTAGGAAATGCTTTTAGTAGTTTAATTTTAACCTCGCTTATCATTATGTTCTGTCTTTTTGTTTGGGGTGATAAAATTCTTATTCTTTTTGGAGCAAGTCAAAAAACACTTCCTTATGCTTTATCTTATTTAAGAATTTATGCAGTTGGAACTGTGTTTATCCAATTAACAGTCGGTCTTAATTATTTTATCAACACTCAAGGTTATGCAAAGTTTGGCATGATGACTTTACTTATTGGTGGTATTTTAAATATTATTTTAGATCCTATCTTTATCTATGTTTTACATATGAATGTTGCTGGCGCTGCCCTTGCAACCATTATTTCACAATTCGTCTCATGTATTTGGGTGTTATCTTTTTTATTTGGTAAAAAGACAATTATAAAAATAAGAAAAGAATATCTTTTATTTGATAAAAATATTATGAAAAAGATATTAGGTTTAGGTTTTACTCCTTTCTTTATGTCATCAACAGAAGGAATTTTACAAGTAGCCTTTAATAGACAGCTTCTTCTTTATGGTGGAGATTTATCGGTAAGTGCTATGACAATACTTCTTTCAATGTCACAAATCCTATCTCTTCCTATGGAAGGAATTGCCCAAGGAGCACAACCTATTATTAGTTACAATTTTGGCGCAAAAAAATATAATCGTGTAAAAGAGACTATTAAAATTACGATCAAAGTAGCTTTAACCTATTCAATTATTGGTGTTTTACTAATGGAAGCATTCCCTCAAGTATTTGTTTCCTTATTTGCTAATAATACTCAGTTAATTCAACTTTCTTATCAATTATTAAGAATCTATATCTTTGGCTTTATTATCATGGGTGCTTTCTCTACTTTTCAACAAACCTATAATGCATTAGGTTGTGGAAAAAATGCATTTTTCTTTGCATTCTTTAGAAAAATCATTTTATTAATTCCTTTGATTTATCTGTTACCATTTATTTTACCAAGTTATGGAGTTTATGCTGTTGTTCTAGCAGAACCGATTTCAGATTTAATGACAACAATTCTTAATGGTATTTATTTCAAGCATTTTGTGAAAAAAACACTCGCTTAAAAAAGAGGCTACAAAAGCCTCTTTTACTCTAATTAAAAATATCTTGATTTTATTGATAACAAACAAATTGTCGCTATTTTTGATTTACCAGAAAACGTAAAAATAATGGTTAAAGAAAACATGCCTTTATATCATTGGCATCTTATAAAAAAAAGAAACCTGCTTCTTTATTACAAAAAAATTTTATAGAAATACTAAAAAGCGAGTACTAACCAAGTATTCGCTTTAATAATTTCGATTTTTCTATAAATTTTTGACAATGCTTTTTATAAAGGGCATGTTGTTTTACCCAATCTCTAATACGATTTGATGATTTCATTAAACAAATTGCTCCAATAATAAAGAATGGAACTTGAGGAGCAACTGGAAGCAATAAACCAACGAATCCTAATAAAATAAAGAATAGTCCAATAATAAATAAAACACTTTGGTAGATGTAACGTAACTTCATAGATGCCTCCTTTTGTTAAAAAAAGCATAAAAAAGTTATATGAACAAGCCGTGAACTATTTCTAAAGAAAAACTAAATAATTCTAAAAGAAAAATTATTTTTTTAATAATCGTAATAAGTCCTTTGGTTGTTTGAAAACCAAAGTGGCTGGTATTTCTTGCATAGCGACACTACCCCATTTTGCAAGACCAAAATCAATGTGTGCATTTTTAGATGCTTCATAATCCGAATGTGCATCCCCAATATAAATGACTTCTTCAGGTTTTAAATTTAATTTTTCAATACATTTTAATAATGGTTCCGGATGAGGTTTATGAAAAGTAGTATCATCTTCTAAAATAACAGCTTCCATGTATTGATCAATGCCTTTAGAAACAATATCAATTTCATATTGTTCTCTAACTTTAGAAGAGACAATTGCTTGTTTAATTTTTTTGTTTTTAAATGTTTCTAAAACTTCTTCAAATCCTTCAAATAAAGTAGCTTCCTCTTCATAGTCATTAACATATTGCACCCATCTAGCATAGGTTTTTTCTTGATCTTTAACACCTAATTCTTCCATGACCTTCATACCTGGATAGGCTGCAAATTTTAAAACCTGTTCAAAAGTCCAATCTTCTCCTGTCTCTTCTTTAATAATTTTCATAAGGGGATACATATTCATTTTTAAAGTATCTAAAAGTGTACCATCAATATCATAAATAATCGCTTTATATTTTTTCATCTCTTTCAATCCTTTCTTTTAATAAATAAACAATACCTCGATAAGCCAATCCCTCAAATAACATTGAAGAAATATCTTTATGAAAATAAATATTTTTAAAACAATTTTTATCTATTTTATTTAATATATTTTTAATAATCTTTTCTTCATAATTCCATTTTAAATCTAACGAGAGTTCTAAACGCGTTGGATCAAGCATTGTAAAAATCATACTTACCAATAACCCCAGAAGTTCATTAAATTCATCTTGACTTTGACATTCACGAATGCGTTGATTAATCGTTTTTCCTTTAAAAGATATCAAGCCTATTTCACCCATGATTCCAGTATTTCCATATAGCGGTTCTTCTTTATAAAAATAAGAGCTTCCTATTCCCACCTCATTTATATATAGATAGTAAGTAGCATCTTGTTGATACGTAAAATAACATCCTTGATGAATCATCTTGACATCATTTTGGAATTGAATTGGCAGATCTATTTCTTTTTTGATATCTTTCACCCAATGATGTTTTTTTAGAATATTTTGATGATCAGTAACGTATTCATCTTCATAGACAATTCCTTCAACCGCTATTTGACAACAATGAACTTCATTTTTATCTACTAATTGTCTTATTATTTTTTTTAACTCTTCTTCCTCTTGATAAAATAATGTATCTTCTTTTTTTATTTCACTAAAACTTCTTACTTGATAAATGACTTTGTCCACTTGAATATAAAGACATAGAATTAAATAATTCTTTTCATTTAATGCAAAACGTGTTGGACATCTTCCGCCACTTGAAAAGTCGTTTCCTATTTCTTGAATCAATTGTTTTTCTTGAAGTATTCTTACCATATTACGAATACTTGGTTGAGATAATTGGAGATTTTCTACTAATTCATTCATTGTTGAACTATTATGAAGATAGAGATATTTTAAAATAGCTAATAAATGTTTTTTCTTTGTTTCTTTTAATGCATTCATTATTCTCACCCTTACTTTTATTATATTATAATAAAAGTAAAATAAAAGAAAAACCAGAATCATCTGGCTTTAGGTTTAAAATAACGTGTCATATCCACACCTTCATGTTTTAACAAAGCAATTTTTTTATCAATACCACCTGCATATCCCGTTAAACTGCCACTTGTACCAACGACACGATGACACGGAATGATGATTGAAATAGGATTATGACCTACCGCATTTCCTACGGCTTGTCCTGACATTTTTTCTTTATGAAGTTTTTGAGCTACAACTTTAGCAATCTTTCCATAAGTTGTGACTTCACCATAAGGTATTTCACAAAGAAGATTCCACACTTCTTGTCTAAAAAGACTTCCTTGTGGTTTTAAAGAAAGCTCTTTAATATTTGGTTTTTTTCCTTTAAAATAACGCTCTAACCAACTTTTGGTTTCTTGGAGTATTTCTATTTGATCGTCAATGATGGGCTCTTCTTTTAATGTTGCCTGAAAATATTTTTGTCCTTCAAGCCACAATCCTATTAAATTTTCTTCATCACTTACTAAATATAAAATTCCTAAGGGTGATTTATATGTTGTTTTATAATACATAATCTTTTCTCCTAAATGTCTTGTAAATTATTTTGACGATGATTAAAAAGGTGTTTTTGATAGTGTTTTGGTGTAATGCTCATTCTTTTATGGTAATACAGCAAATTAAATGCTTTCTAACATAAATAGCCTAAAGATAAAACATATTTATAACATTTATTCACTTTCATCTGCCTTTCTTTGACAGCTATTATTATACGAATAAATATTTTTATTTATGAAAAGAGCACAAAAAAACTTAAAAAATATTCTTATATAAAAATAATAAAAAAGATGCCAAAGCACCTTTCTTATTAATAATTTTCTGCATGAATTTCAAAGTATGCTTGTGGATGATCGCATACCGGACAAACATCAGGTGCTTTTTCCCCAACAACGATATGTCCACAGTTACGACATTCCCAAACCTTTACTTCACTTTTAGCGAAAACTTCTTGCATTTCTACATTATGCAATAATGCTCTATAACGTTCTTCATGATGTTTTTCGATTTCTCCAACCATACGGAATTTAGCTGCAAGTTCTGGAAACCCTTCTTCTTCTGCAGTTTTTGCAAAACCTTCATACATATCTGTCCATTCGTAGTTTTCACCCTCAGCTGCTGCCACTAAATTTTCAGCCGTATTTCCAATACCGTTTAATTCTTTAAACCACATTTTAGCATGTTCTTTTTCATTATCTGCTGTTTTTAAGAATAAAGATGAAATTTGTTCAAAACCTTCTTTTTTTGCTTTTGAAGCAAAGTACGTATATTTATTTCTTGCTTGTGATTCTCCTGAAAAAGCTTCCATTAAGTTCTTTTCTGTTTGTGTTCCTGCATATTTATTAGCCATATCTATTTCCTCCTTTTATCCCTTATTAGGAATAATTCCTATTTATATTTTAATCTTTATTCTTTCTTTTGTCAATTAAAAAAGGAGAAATTAAAAAAAGAATACGAGAATTACATAATTCTTCAGTATTCTTGTTCTATATATTTATTGCTACAATTAGCAATCTTTTTTATACTTAGTTACTTTCGTCCTCTGAAGTATCATGAACTTTATGTTCTTCTAAATACTTACTGACTTCTTGATAATCAGTTGAATGTCTAGAACGACCTGTACATTGTCCATTTCGTCTATATATACTCATTACAGAATCTATATCTTCAATAGCCATATCATTTAAATGTCTTTTGAAAAAGTACATGAAACCATCAGCATCATTAAATCCATTATAAGGTGGTACTTTATTTATTAAGATTTTAGAAAATTCTGCTAAATCAAAATCTACACTTTCTTTTACAGCATCATATAATGTCATTGAATAAAGTGGTTGTTGAACTATACTGTTATCTTTGAAAAATTCATATGGAGTTTTATTAGAACGTGGATAAAATAGTCTATAATATTTTATCCCATTTGGATTCAGTAAAATTTCGTTGCTGATATATTCAAACAATGACACATCTTCTTTGATTATATCCAATAAAATTGGAAAATTTAAAATAAGTTCTATTAAGGATTGTTTTCTTTCAGAAGAGTTTTCTAAATTTTCAATACTAATACTTAATAATTTTTTTCTAACATCTTCTTCTTTAAATAATCTTTCAAACCCATTTTTCCTTATATGATCTGTCATAGCGTAAACAAATGCAAATAATCCATAAGCATTTCTTTCTGCATCTTTATCAGTAGTAATAAATAATAATTTTAAAAATGTTTTATACGACATTTTTAGTGAATCATATGTCATACGTTCCAAATAGTTTTTGGTTATTTCATTTTTTATTCTTTCATCCAGACTATTTTGAGAAATATTATCAATTCTTTGTGAATAAATTTCAACAACTTCTTCTACTATAGAAAATAAATCCATAATAAATGGTGCTTTAACAGAAAGTATATTATCATACATTGAACATATTAACATTCTAGCTTGATAATCCTCTGGAACATATAATGTATTATCATTGACCTTCAAATGAGCACATTTGTGTCTACACTCTCTTAAATAATTTACGTCCTCTGTAAATCGATTAAAATACAACTTACAATTTTTATTAAAGAATTCAATTATTTTCTTTTCGACTTCTAAATATTTTTCATTTTTTAAAATTAATTCATTAATTTCTGCTAATTTTTCCTCAGCCTTATTATTTCCCTCACTTGCCATAGTTTGTAATTTCATAAACAAATCATAAATAACAAATGAATATAGCAAAACAATAGTTGCCCTATAATTTTTACTATAGTAACATTGTAAAATTTCTTCAAAATATTGTCGAGAATCTGGATTGTCGAAAACTCTTAAATCTCTTTCATCAAATAGCATATTTCTTCTCCTTTACATATTTTTAAATTAAAATAATTTGATATTATTTATTATTTTAATAATATCAAATATTACATTTTTCAACAAATTTTACTAAATAAACTTGTTTATATTATCATAACATTTATTTTAATTTACTCATAGTAAATTCACACTTTTGATTATCTATCATTTCTTTCATTGTACTACCTTATTTCATAAAAAAAGATAGTAAGTCTTCTGATCTACTATCTTATCATTCATATTCACTTTTAAAAGCATTACACTATTTCAATCCAACATAAGTAATCGGCAATCTTCACTTTCATTCCATCCAAGATATGTACTCTTTGTATTGGACTTACTAATGATTCTAGTGTTCTCCAAAATACTTTTTCACTTAATTCGTTGTTGTTAATATAAAATTTCATTTGGTTTCCTGCTTTCTTTTAATGACATCCATTTTACCTCATCTCTGAAGTAAAAAATAGCGATTTTTAGGTAGTGACACCCTTTTATATGGGTGACATCCACGTAAATCGCTATTTTTCGATTCTTTAAAATATCTTAAAAAACGTTGATTTCATCGGTGTTTTTTCGATGACATCCATTTTGACTCTTAATTTTGAATTTAGGAGTCAATACAGATGTCATTAAATGTATTTTTAGCTTTTCAAAAAAGTAACTTGGCACCATATATAAAATTCTTACAATCACTTTTGCCGCATATATTAAATCGAACATTTAGTTTTTAAACAAGATTAGTATATCATATTAAAAATATACTAACAAGAATTCAAAACCCATATACTTCATTAATTTTGCAAATAGAAATAACTGATTACTTTAATCTGCTTCAGGAAGTGTCTGTGGTATAAATTCAATTGTTTTATGTGATCCACCCGTTCTCCTTATTAATTCCTTTGCTCCTATAACTCGTACTAGATTTCTTATCAATTTACCTAATTCTTTTTTATCATCGTTGCTTTTTCGATGGTAGTATATTTTAGTTTGTACATTATCATTACATATTAATAATTCCAAAACATCTTTATCAGTTTTATCTAGTGAATGACCGAAAATATAAAGTTCATATGGACATTCTGAATTTTGTCTTATTTCATCTACCCATTCCATATAAGAACTGTCAGTTGATTTATAAATTCTTTGATAGAATTTTTTAAATGGCAAAAACTCTAACTTATTATCTCTATCACATTCTTCTAGATACTCATCAATTCCAAGAACCAAATTACAAGTATTTACATTATTAGTTATATCCGCTTTACCATGGATATAATCATATTCAATTTTATTTGATTGACCATATATTCTTTCATATGTATTAGAATAATTAAATGATAAAACACAATCTGGATTAATATCTTTGATATCATCATTTTTTTGTAACACTTCTATTTTATTTATAAACTCACTAATATATATTTCTAATGCTCTTATTAACCTATCCAAATCTACAGTCATTTTTTTAATATATACATCAAAAAGTTTTAAATTTGTATACATATCTTCTAGATCTAATTCTTTAAGTCCTTCAATTTCTTTTGAAATATCCACAAAATCCTTTACAACTTCTAATTTTATGACTTTATTCCTTTCACTTTGTTGGATGCGTTCTCTTCTTTCTATATTATCTCTTATACATTCAAATGCTTGTATTACATTTGAAATTTCAGATTCAAAATCTATCCAATTTTTCCCAAGACTGTATCTGATATTTAAAAAATAATGTATCCAAATATTTTCTTTAATATTATTATATATTTCAACAGCTAATTTATCTGGATTTTCATTTCTTCTTTTATACCACTCTAGTAACTTAGCTTTTATAGAATCATCTACCTCCCAAATATTAAGAGCAGATTTTTCATATACTTTCTCATCTACATGCATTAGATATGTAAATATCCTTGATACTTTATCACAAAAATCAAGAAAATAACTATATGATGTTGGTAACCCATGTGCTAAATCAAACCCATTACCAATCAGTAGTATTTTTCTTCCTCTTATCTCTATATCCATAATGTTCCTCCCATCTGTTTATGGTAATTATTAAATATATTTTACTATATTTAATAATCATTTGCATTCATCTAAAAAAATTTCTAACTTATCTGATTTAATAGGAGTTCACATTTTTGATCATCAATTGTTTCTATTTCAATCTTGTCTTTTTTTACAACAATCCTATCAATAAAAACTGCAAGATCTTCTTGTGTCATAACAGTATGTTCATTGCTGTTTCTTTCTAACGTTTTTAATAGTTTTTCCTGTCTGCCTTGCTTTAATGCATTGTATTTGTCATCAAGCTTTTGCAGTTCTTTTTTAAGCATTTGTTTGGTTTGATAACATTGTGCCAAGTGTTCCTCAATTTGACTTTCGTCTTGAACGCCTCTGGCAACAAGTAACATTCCTTTATCTAATAATTCATTTATTTGTGAATTCACATTTTCTAATTCACAATTCAGTTTTTGTTTCTTTTCAACAATATCTTTTGGATTCAAATATTCCGATAATTCTTTAGCAAGTTCAAGTCGTGTTTTTTCTTTTGATTTTGTTTTTCCATTGATCAACGATGTCAAAGCATCCATTAATGGCTTTTCTTTTAAAGTCACACTGTTTGGACAGATTGCTTTTCCATTCTTCAACCTGTTTGAACATCTCCATACAGGTTCTTTTTCCTTATTTCTTTTTGTCCAGACAGCCCTTCTATATAAGGCGCCACACTCTGAACAGATGATTTTATTACTTAAAGGATTTTTTGATGAATAGCGATTCTGATGGTGACTTTCCACAACTTCTTTTTCATCATTTGATTTCATGTTCCTTTTTGTTCTTTCTACTTGAGCTGCTTTGAATACTTCTTTGGTCACAATTGCAGGATGACTGTTTTCCACAAAGTACATTTTCTTCTGACCTTCATTTTTATACCGTTTCTTATGAAGAAAATCTATGCTGAATGTCTTCTTTAAAAGCGCATCCCCACTGTACTTTTCATTTTGCAGCATCCTGCCAATTGTTCCTGAATCCCATTTCGTACTCCCGTTCTTCTTAGGAACTTTATTTTCCGTCAGGTACCTTGCTATTTTACTTTCACTCATCCCTGAAAGATATTTAGAAAAGATCTCTCGAACAACTTCTGCTTCTTCTTCAATAATATCAAGTGTTCCTCTGTTTGACTTATAGCCATACATGTTGGCAGCATAAACCTTTCCTTTTTCAAACTGCCTTTGATATCCCCACTTGATACTTTCACTTTTATCTTCACTGCTTTGTTGAGCAACACTTGAAAGGATTGTCAGCAACATCTCATTTGCTTCCAGACTGTGAACATTCTCTACTTCAAAGTAAACATCGACATTGTATTCCTTGAGGATTCTCAAATACATCAGTGAATCAACAGTGTTCCTTGCAAATCGTGTAATACTTTTAGTAATAATCATATCCAGTTTTCCTGCTCGAGCATCATCAATCATACGCATAAAATCTGATCTTTTATTGGTTGATGTACCCGTTATTCCTTCATCTGAATAAATGGCAACGAGTTCCCAGTTTTCATGACTGCCTATGTAGTTTTCATAATATTCACACTGTGTTTCATAACTCAGTTCCTGTTCGTCAGAATCTGTTGAAACCCTGCAGTATGCTCCAACTCTTATTTTCCTGTTTTGCCTGTCATTGTATGATGGCTGAAACTTCTTTCTTGGAGCAATCACTTTAACCTTCGGTGCAGTTGTTTCATGTTCTTTGTCATCTCTGATAATATAGTTCACAATCTTACCCCCTTTCCTTAATAATTAATAAAAAGTTCAAGACCATTATTGAAAATACTCAGTATTCCTGTTTCATATACCTCAATCTTTTCAATAATATTCTTGAATTCACATTTTTCTATATTGCTTTTTAACTTCACATTTTCATATTCCTGTGAATTTTGCTGATTCAGATAGTCACAGATAAAGTTCTTGTAGTCACTTTCTGTATTCACATTTTGAAGTGCATTTCTGTTTAGTATTTCAAAATACTGTTCACTTGATTCACTGTTCCATCCTTGTATGTATTTGTCTTTCATATTGATAACTTCTTCCAGCAACAAATTCACATTCTTGATCAGAACACTTTCTTCAATTCGATATTTCTGATCTTCACTTACATAGAAGCATTCATTTTTTCGAGATCCATTCTTATCTCTTTTACCTCTGTAGATTTTTCTTTTTAAAGGAACGCTGTCAATTCCCCAAAAAACCTTGTTTTTAAAAAACTGCTGTATCATTCTGTTTTCTTTTGCCTTTTCTTTATCCATTAGAACTGTTTCCTTTCTACTTTTAACTTAAGATCGTTTTTCAATGTGAACTGGATATCCAATGTTCCCACTTCAATCGAATCAACTAAAGTATTGAAGATTTCTTCATCCAGTGCAGTGATTTCTTTTACTGATTCCAGACATTCAATGATGATCTGTGTCTGTATCACTTCAAACCTCTGATAGATTTTTTCATTGAGTTTGCACTTTTGCATTTCAAAAACTGATTTGTCTACCAGCAACTCGTTATGCTTTTTCTTATAATCTTCCAGACTTATAAGATCTTTCTGATAATATCGAACAAGCGTATTGATAGAACTGCTTACTTTTTTAAGTTCACGATTAACGAGATCAAGTTCACATTTGTCATCGTCATTTGTCGTAAAATTCACAATATGTTTTTTATAGGCTTCCAAAACATGAATATTTTCTTTGAACTTATAAAAGATTTTTAAAAATGCATCTTCTATTTCATCCGTTTCAATCATTTTTACTTCACATTTCTTTGCTGAAGCAACATGATTACTGCAACTCCAATATTCTTTATTCCTCAACACCCTTCTTTTAAAAGTTCCACCACAATGTTCACATTTGATTTTTGATGTCAGCAGATATTCTCTGTTTCCATCCATCTGATTTTTATTGAACTTCAACTTGTTATTCACAAGCTTTTCATTTGCCTTTTCAAAAAGTTCACGATCAATGATTTTTGGAAACACATCGTAAGCATAATACTGTGCAAGTTCACCTTTATTTGTGACTAACTTATAAGGAAAGACATCAGGCGAATATCTTTTTTGAAGAAGCATGTCTCCACAATATCTTTCATTTTTAAGCATTGATGAAACTGTGGACTGCGACCACTTTTTCTTTTTGAAATAATGTTTATTCAGATAATCTACAAGTTTTGTTACCGAAAAATCTTTATTCACATATTTATTAAAGATATCTTCAACAATCTTTGCTTCATCTTCTATGACTTTTACTTCACCATCTATTCTTTGATATCCATATGGCAGTTTTGGTTGATTGTATCTTCCTTCTTTTGCCCTTGTACGAAATGCCCATTTTTGTGCATTTGAAATTGCTTTTGATTCAATTTCGGCACAGGCAGCATAAACAGCAAGCATCATTTCACTTCCCATTTTTGCTGTATTAATTTTTTCTGTCATAAAATAAACGGAGACACCTATTGATTTCAGTTCTCTTACTACTGAAAGTGTCTCCGTTATATTTCGTGCAAATCGACTGATCGATTTAGTTATAATTGTATTTATAAGACCTTTTCGACAGTCCTCAATCATTTGAAGAAAACCGTCTCTCTTGTCCATTCTTGTTCCAGTTATTCCTTCATCTGTATAGATCTTAACCAGTTTGGAATTTTCAAGACTGTTGACATAGGATTCATAGAAGTCAACCTGATTGTTATATGAATTAAGCTGATCTTCACTGTCTGAACTGACTCTTGCATAACAGCCAACAAGATTGATTCTGTTTACAAATCTTTCCAGTGGTTCGATAATACGTACTTGTTTTTGAGCTTGAGCCATTCTTGAAAATCCCCTTTCTTATCACCATACACAGTACCACAACTCTTTCGAACTATCCATGCCATTATTCACTTTATTTTGTGAATTTAAAAATGATATCTGACAAGTGGATTACATTCTTCTTCATACTTTTTCAGAACTTTATTGGCAACATTTTTAGTGATCTTTTTATAGGTGACAAGTTTCTTCAGGCATGTATATATGTAATAGTAATCAAAGATATCCATTCAATCAGTTAACCATGCCTTTCATCTGTAATGAAATTTCAACTTCCGGCTGTGCATAGTAACTGTCTACTTTCAGATTATTTTCCAATGCAAAATCAACAACATCCTGTTGCATTTGTTTTGAAAAAGAATCAGGTTCAATAAGTACCAGATGGTCACACTTTTCATTTTTTATGACATCTCCAATCTGTTTTTTAAATTCTTCATTCAGATTTGAAAGTTGAATAACAACAGCATGATCCAAGTCATACTTGGATACATATTCTCGTACACAATCATGAGTAGCTTCACTGTTTGAATTGCTAGTTACAAACAGTGGCTTGTTATTAACAGCCGATTCTAATGCACTGTTAATTACAGCTTTCAAAGTATGAATCTGTCTTTCGTTGAATTCATTGAACACATCCTGAATAAGACGACCACTGTCACGTTCATAGACTTCAAAGCCATTATCTTCAAATGCCTTAAGAAGTCTTCCATCATTGAATGCATTAGCAAACACAATACAGTCACCATCAGTAACAAATGTTCTGCTTGTTGTAAGATCCTTTATTGTATTCACAAACTTCTCTGGTTCATAAAAAGCATTGGAAAAATGAAAATGCAATTCTCCAGTAAGTTCATAATTGTTTTTAGCAGCGAATTCCATATATTCCTCTAACTGCTTCGAAGAAAGTTTATTTTCTTCTTGTGTTAAAATATGTACTTTTTTCATAAGATCAATCCTTTCCTTTATTAACACAATGATGACACCTGCATTTTTTTACAGGTGTCACGATCTATCAATAAACGTATCGGTTCAAGTCTGTTTTCCATTGTCCAAACCAGCTTCTGTATAGGATCATCAAGAACATACGACACACGTGTCAAAGACCACTCCTCAATTGTTGCGACGGTTTGTTCACGCTCGACTGTTGAATAGAGTGAAGTATCATTTGCGTTTTCATATCGGCAAAGGTCTATCCCTACCTTTTTATGATCAGTTGTTTCTCGCTCCAATACGAAACAGAGAAAAAAGTTCACATTTTATTGTGACCTTACATTTCTATGTTCACATATTCTCTTGGCGCAACTATCAACGTGCTAGAAAACTTTTTGTTGCTGATTCAGACTATTCTGTTTTCAATGTCCTCCTGAGAGGAGATGCTTAATAACTCCCCTCATATATAACTGGACATTTTTTTATTACTTGATAACCTTTAAAAAAAAAACAAGTTACTTTTTTGACTTATTTTTGATATTTTCTATTATTCTTTTTTTACGTTTATGTATTGCTGGTTGAGAAACACCCATCAATGCAGAGAGTTCTCTTTCTGTTTTATTCTTGATAAGAAGATTCGTAATAAGATTCTTATCTTCTTCTGAAAGCTGATTAATGCTGTTCATTACATTTTCAACTTCTTCATTGACATTAAAAGTATCATATTGATTATTACTATCAGCAATCTTATCTACAAGCGCTGTATTATTATTATCTAACTGATCTAAACTGGATACTTTAAACTCATTTCTCTTTTCTTTTTCACGTTCTTCTTTTTTAAATGAATTGTAACAAGTTTTATATACTTCTTCCGATACCTCGTGGTATTGACCTTTTATTTTAAAATAATAGTGTCTGTTTCCTTTAAGATCTCTTTTGATCCAAAAATAGTTTCTTTTATAATCGTTTTCCATCCTATCTTCCTCCTGTATTTTTTTGGCTGAAGATAATCAGGAGGAGATCTGATTTTATGCACAAATGCATCCCCCTTAATAGACAATGTCTAAAGCGGGGTATAAAAAAAGTAGTGCTTTAGACTTTGTCTAATTTCACTACCGATACGATTATTAATTTTTTTTAGTAAATTATACAAAAAAAGAGCTTAAATCATGCTATCGATATTAGCTCTTTAAATCTTTAATATTCACCAACATAACCAATATTATAAATTGTAATTATCATACCAATAACTTCACCTATTATGAATGCAAGCACAATCCAACTATGATCAGTCAATCCTTTTTCTGACAAACTCCATAATCCAGTTGTACATATAATCATTCCAAAAGGACCAATATTAGCAATAATATGTCGTACATAATGTACAGGATATTTCATTCTCCTCTTTAACTTTTCATACTCCTTTTTTATATTAGATTCCAACTTATACTTTTTATATGATCGCATAGATTGTTCCCACCTTTTTTCACTATCGGCTTCTGTATTGCCTGTACGTTCTGTATTAGTATTATTTGTATGTTTTTCATTAAATATATCTTCGAACAAATTTATGGTACGTCCATCAAGCAGAACTAATTTATCTCTTTCATTTTCTATTAAATTTTTATAATAATTTTTTATTATTTCATCTATCTCACTTGCTGATTTATTTAAGCAATGACTTCTTTTTATAAGTACTATTTGCAAATACATATCCTTATATATTTCAAACTTACTTTTTATCAATTCTTCCCTTTGGGGATCTCCCATCGCTTTTTTATTAAACCAAACATTTAACCCTACTCCAATAGCTGCTATTATGGTTGTAATAGTTAGTGACATTGAATTTTCAAATATTTTTATAATCTCTTTCATTTTATTTTTCCTTTTCAACCCTGTCTAAAAGACTTGCCATATGACCCATTATTTCAGTATTATCAATTTTAGTAACAGATTCTACATAATGTGAAAGATACACTTCTAAGTTTCTTAGGGGATAATCTTTATTTATTTCCTCACCGCGTAATTTAGCATTTATGAATTCATTAATATAATCATTCAAATAATCAATCATAATTTGTTTGCTATCAACTTTATTTGACATAGCATTTTCAAATATTTTACTGTATTTGTTTCTAAAATTTTCAGTACATATAAGATTACCTATAAAATATCCATACTCCTCTGCGGGTACTTCATTTCCTGCTGTTTCATCAGTATTACTAAGGATATTTTTTGCACTTTGTAACAACCTAATAACTTCATCGTATTTAATATCATTTCTATAATTTCTTATCAAAGTAATAACTAGGGATAAGTCATTTATATTTCTTTCTTGGAGCTTTACCATAGCTTGTTTAATATCATTAACCAGTGTTTGATCTCTATACACTGATACATCATAATTATCATCTAGATATTTAATTATTGAACTAATTTTTTTATTAAATTTTTCTTCACCTATAATATCTCCATTAATATTTTTGAATTGAACAAGTGTTGATTTATTTTTATTTATTTCTTTTATAAAATTATATCCTCTTTGTTCAAAGCAATCATTTACAAAATAAACCGATTCATTATAAATAGTCGTTGCTTTTACAGCTATAAATTGAGACAAGAAATATTTTTCTTGATCTAATACAATATAATTATCAATTCCTGTATCATTCTCACCACAAGACATATCATGCAATTCATCAATATGAAGTAAACGTGCATTAAAACCAAAATAAAATACTTTAACATTAATTAATACAATTCCCTCTTGCTTAAGGGATTTAAAACTAATCACCTTTTTGCCCTCGACATTTTTCAAATGAAAAAAAGGTCTTGATTCTATATATCTCAATTCAATTTCTTTATCCTTATATTTTTTTGAGTCCATATGATAAATTGACCAAGTTGTACCAATTGTTAAAAATGTTCCAAAAACACTTATACTTTGTCTTATTGCATCTTGATAAAATGTACTAAAGTGATTTTTTATAAATCCTTGACTATTTAAATAATCTAATATAAAAATACCACCTAAATAAATTCCAGTAATTATTAACATACATATTATTATGTTTATTAAATAAGTTAATTTAGATTTTGTTTTCATTTTATTTATTTTTCTTCCTCCTAAATATTTAAAAATATTTTTCTTAAAATAAATTTTAATCACATTTAAAAAATTATGAATTACTCATTAATTTTTATAAATGTATTAGAAACCGTAATTATTGATTATTATAATTTTTAATTAATTTCTATTATTTGTCCTATTTTAAATTAGTTATAAAAATAATTTTTTGCAAAAGATAAAGTTTATAGCATTTCTACTATAAACTTTAGTAATTGTATGTTTCTAAAATTCAAATAAACTAATTTACATATTTATAATCCATTCGCATTTATTGAATTATCTATTCACCTGCAGCTTGTTTTATAGCAAGATAAAGCGTATAAAGATTGCTTTCTTCACTAGCTTGATATACTTTCATACAAGAAACAACTGGTAAAAAACTGATTCCATTGTCTAAGACAACTTGTACATTGACTTCTGCATCTTTTCCATCATCTGTCACCCATTTTCCACCAAATTCTTTAATAAAGACATCCCCTACATAAGCTCCTAAAGAAAAGAGAATTTGTCCAACGTTCTTACTTAAAATACCATCTGGCTTATTTTCTTCTTTAAAGAAACGATCTATTTCTTTTAAACTTTCTACACTATAATCAGCTTGATAATTTGATGAATTTAATGCTTTGGCTACCCACTTAGATGCTAACTCCAAATCATCTACTAAATTTCTTTTTTTCTTTTTAAAAAACATTTGTTTTCCTCCTATTTCATTTTTCTTATTTTAGCACTTTTATTCATCCTATCAAATTCCGAAACAACTTCTTTTATTTCAGTTTCATTCAATTTTTCTTTTCGTACTTCTAGATTTATAATAAATTTAAGATCTTCATCTTCATAGTAATATTGTTTATCTAGAATCTTTTCATCCTCTTTTTCTAGTAAATACTTATGTTTATTAATTTTTGAAAACTGATATCCTTTTTGTTTCGCAAATTCATATGGATCATCTTCAAATTGTTCAATTGAAATTATTGCTTCTGTCTCAAAAATACTTTTTACATCTGACTCTTCGTCTTTAATATACAACAACAATCCCAATAAAGAAGCATCGACTAAACAGTCTTCATCCATCTTTCTAAAATGTGTTTTCTTATATTTACTTAATAGTATTTCTTTATAAAAAATATCTGCGGGAATAATGTGTTTATTTTTCAATCCTTTTCTTGACTCTTTTTGAACTGAATTATTATAAAAATAAATTGGTTTATAAGGTATAAAACTTTCCATACTGTAAAGACAATCCGCTCCCTCTAACAGACTTAATTTTGAAGAAATTTCTTTTGCAATCTTATCTATTTGATAATAATGCCTAATTTTCCATTCTTTAAAAAGAACTCTTCCCTGCATTAAATCTTCATAGAGTTGTATTTCAATACCATTCTTTGTTTCTTCTGAATGATAAACATAGGGACATGATAACAGTCTTTCTTTATCAAAATACTCAAGCATATAGCGACCAAAATACATTTTCCTGCTGAGGCCAACGTTGATTCCTAATTCATCATAAATTCGTAATGAATCGCTTCTCAATTTATAATTAGCTTTCATTTTTTTGAAACGATTAAACCATTTATTATATAAATCTTCTTGAGCTTGCGCTTGATATTCGTATATTTTTTCATCTATCACATGAATCATAAAATAGCGATCTCGAAAAAGAGCCTTTAAAATATCCAAACATTGATTAATAATTGATGAATCATTTTTACATTTTAAAAGAATATAAGAAACACCCAAAACATTTCTTGTTTGTTCCATCCTAAAATAAAGATCATCATTAAAGGAAAAAAATGACAAATACCAATACCATAAATTGGCATTATTTAAAACCCATTCCGTTTCTTCTTTGGCATTTTTTGAAAGCGATGATGAGAATCTTTCGGAACGGATATTGCTCCATGTAAGATTTTCTCTTAAATTTAATTGAGCTAATAAACTTTTCATAAATTCTGTATTGACAAATTCTCTTGTAATAAATGTAATCTTTATTGAAATCCTATCCATAAAAACTCCTTTTTATCGAATCTACTGCATTGCATAATTAATGATGCAATGCAGTAATCATGTTAATATCAGTATTCAAATATTCGAATAAGGACATCTCCTATCTGACCCGGTATATCTTTAGTCCTAGAAAGTGATCCTTTTGGAATATAAATATCCAATCTTTTTGTACTAACTTTTCTAACCGCATCCAATTTATCACCTAATTCTTGTCCTTTTTTAAAGTTATTTACTTTTCTTAAGATGACATCATCATTTAAATCAGAAGCATACTGTTTAACTTTTCTTAGTATAGCACTGTCCTTTTCATAACTTGGTAACGTCACATCAATTGTTTTAACGCTGATTCCTTCTCCATTTTTGAAGAAATCAAATACTGGGAAGAACCCATCTGCTAATTTTCCAACATGCTCATATGCTGCATATTGAATTTTTGCAAGTTTTTCCTCAATTATTGTACCTCGTAATTTTGCAGGTAAGCTCCACTCTTCAGCAACTTTTGTTGATACTCTTCCAAATAGGTCATCAATATAACTTGAAAGTCTTGAACATAAACTGCTCACTGTTGAATAGCATTTATTAACCAAAGGAATTTGTTTTATTTTTCCAGGTACTTTCTTCAAATAAGAAATTGTTCTTTTTGGAAAATCAGGAAGCTTTTCTAAAATACGTTTTGCAAGATCCGTTGCTTTTCCAGCAGCCCATTTTAATGGTTTTAGTAAAGAATCTGCAACCATTGTAAATACAATACATCCAATGGAAATAATTGCACTTATAATCATTCCTCTTGCAAAATATATTAATGCATTAACAGCATCACATACATCCCCTGCTACTGGTAAAAATCCAATAACATCAATTATAAATTGCAGTTGATCTAATATCTTATCTGACTTAGGTGATGGACACGGTTGCGGTTCTTTAGCCTTTACTTTTTTTACAGGTTGTACAACTTTTTTTACTGCCTTCGTTGATTCATTAACTATTTTTACTGCATTAGAAACTGCCGAAGCAATTGCACCTGTTGTTTTTGATGGCACCGTCGTTGGTTTCTTTACTGTCTTTTTCTTTTCATCTTTCTTATTGCTGAAAATACTTCCAACAGCATTTATAACACTATTTGCGGCACTAGCAATGATTGATAAGATGCTTTTGTGTCCACTAGGATCTACATACTTGTATTGATTATTCAAACAGTATGTGTATCGGTTTTGACTTGTAATGTTATCCTGTGTTCCCTTATAATCATCAATCTGTACGAACTGTCCAATTCTTGGATTGTAGTATCTTGCTCTTAAATAGATATTTCCTGTTGTATCAAGTTTTTCTCCATCATAACCATAACCGCTTGTTTTATCATCTGTTTTTCCAAAGTCATCATATTCAATCTGTGACATTGTTCCTTTTGATGATATTTCAGCCATTACACTTTGATTGTTTCCACTCAAATAAGTTTGTGTTCCATCTGCATTTTCTGTTGAGATTCGTTCTTCTCCATAGATATGAACATCGTCATTTTCAGAAAGCACAAGTGTGTTTTCAGCTGTCTTATCTAAAAGATAATCTTTGTATTCACATTTTTCATTGGATTTTGGATCCTTAATGAGATTACTTGCACACAATCCATTTTTTCTTCTGTATGTAAGCTGATATCTCATTGCATCAAATGATTCATCTGATTTTTTCGCATCCAACAGTTCTTCTACTTCAGCAAATGGTAATGACTGCATATAGTCGAACCATTCTTCTGTATCCTGTTTGTAATCTAAATCATATGGACTGTTGATGATCTTTTCTTCATGAATTCGATCACCTTCACCATCATATTCATAATTGTAAGTTCTGTCTCTGTTTGTTTTTAAAGTAGTCAATTGACCAAATTCATCATATTGATAATATTCTTTGTATCCGCCTGCATAGTAGATATCTCTTACATTTCCATTTTTATCATAATAGATATCAGTAAGTCCATCTTTTGATTTAATACTTGTCAACTGATTTTTGTCATTGTAGCGATAGATTTTATTTGTTCCATCACTTGATGACTCTACTTTGTTTCCAAAAAGATCATAGCTATATTCAGTTATGACTGTTTTTCCATCAATCGTTTTTGTTGAAGCTTTCAATTCATCCGATTCATTGTAGTCATAGCTGTTAACGACACCATTGATTGTTTCTGAAATAACATTGTCCTGTCCGTCATACTCATATTTGTATTCTGACAGTGTCTTGTCACCTTTAGTATTGACATAAGCTGTTCTACGATTTAGTTCATCATAACTGTAATCTGTAGTAATACCATTTCTTTCTAATGATTTTGTATTTCCTCTTACATCATAGCTGTAGGATGCATATTTCTTGCCATTTTTAGAAACCTTGTCTATTTTATCAAACTGATTATAGGTATAGCCTATTGTATAATCATTATACTTAATTTCAGTTCTGTTTCCATAGATATCCCATTTATATTCAACATTATTGTCGTTGGCATCTTTGACCTTTGTAATATTGTTGAACTTGTCATAGGTATACTTGACACTCTTATTGTTATAGTCTGCTTCTAAAAGGTTGTCATAGGCATCATATTTGAACTGTCTTGTTCCTTCTGAAAGCTTTCTTCCCAATGCATCATATGAATAATCGATCGTTGTTCCATCGTTTTTTGTATAAGATGTCATTTGACCGAAATCATCATACTGATAAGTTTCAGTAAGTCCATATTCGCTTACTTCTTTAATAAGATTATCAGCTTCATCATATTCATAAGTTGCTTTTTTATCATTATAACTTCTTTCAACAAGATTGTTGTTTCCGTCATAATCGTACTTCATCACTCTTTCAAGAGGACTTTGTACTTTTGTCATGTTATTTAAGCTGTCATATTGATATCTTGTAATAAAGCCATTGCTGTTTGTTTCTGCAATCATATTGCTGTTGGCATCATATTCTCTTTTGATAACATGATCATAGATATCTTTATATTGAACAGCGTTGCCTTCTTCATCATAATCAACAGATACAATTGCTTTCATGCTTCCATCTTCCAATGATGGGTAAAGATACTGTACTGGATGTTTTAAAGCATCATAGCGATATTGTGTTGTAAGACCCTTTTCAGTTTTTTCAACAACATTGCTTACAGCATCATATTTTTTTGAAATGATTTCCTTGTCGTTTTGTTTTTGACTTACTTCTCTTCCTAAAGCATCATAGCTGTATGTTGTCACCTTATCCTTATTTTCTGTTTTCTTGATAAGTTGTGAATTGACATCATATTTGTTAACTGTTTCATGTTCTTCATAGGTTTCTTTTGTCTTATTTCCATATTTGTCATATTCATAAGTTGAAACATATTTTAAGGCATTTGTTGATTTAACGATTTGATTCAAATCATTATATTCATTTTCTTTTGTTGTCTTATCATTTTCTTTGACAGAAACAAGTCTGCCAAGAGAATCATATTTATTGACTGTTGTCTTTCTTGGTTCAACAGTTTTTACTACCTGACCAAGCAGATCGTATTCATTTTCTGTAACATTTTTATTTGGATCTGTTTCTTTGGTCTTTTGACCATAAATATCATATTCATACTCGCTGACAAATCCATTTTGGTTTGTTGCTTTTGATACAAATCCTTGGTCATTATATTCAAATGTTGCTTTGTTTCCAAGCTTGTCTGTCATTTCAGTAAGCTGGAATTTGTCATTGTAAACGTAAGATACTGCAAATCCTCTCTTGTCAACTTCTTTTTCAACAAGTCCGAAGGCATTGTAATGTGTCTGTGAACTGTTTCCAAGGGCATCCGTTTCCTTAATAACATTGCCATAGATATCATATTCTTTAATAGTTGCATTTCCAGCAGCATCTGTTTCCTTGATGACTTGACCCTTGGCATCATAATCTGTCTTGGTTACATTTCCAAGCTTGTCTGTCTTTTCAACAGCCTGTCCTAAAGCATCATATTTGACCGTATCTGTTTTATCAGTAAATGAATCGTGTGTTGAAACAAGCTGACCTTTGGCATCATAACTGTATGTCAAGGTTTTCTTGCCATCTGTTGAATCACTGACTTTTCTGTTTAACAGATCATATGTCGAATCAGTTACCGAACCAAGATGATTCGTCGTCTTGACTACATTTCCATATTTGTCGTATTCATAATCTGTTGCTTCATTTGTATTGCTTACTTCTTTAACAACACGACCATACTTGTCATATGTCTTGCTTGAAACTCTGCCATATGGATCTGTTGAGCTGACTTCCTGACTGAAGTCATCATATTCATGAGTTGTTACTTTTCCACCGTTATCAGATGTTTTGGTTACATTTCCATTTTTATCATATTCAGTTTCTGTAACAAGTCCTGTTGTCTGATTCGTAGACTTGATGACCTGATCAAAACTATCATATTCTTCAACAGTGACCTCACTGATCTTGTTTGTTTTTGTAACACGCCCGTATTCATCATAAGATTTGATTTCTACCGGTGTATCATTGATTGTTGTCTTAGTTACATTACCAAACTTGTCATATTCAAATTTTGTTGTATTTTTATAGGCATCAACCGTTTCGACTTGTTGACCCTTGTCATTGTATTTATAAGTTGTAATGTTTCCAAGTTTATCAACATCCTGAACCAGAATACTGTTGATGTCATAAATTTTTCTTTCGCTGTTTCCTTTGGCATCAATCGTTTCTGTTTCATTGTCCATTGCATCATATTTATGTTGTGTAACATTGCCTAGTTCATCCGTTTCCTTAACAAGTCTGTCGAGCTTATCATATTCACTTGTCTTTGTATTTCCATAGGTATCTGTTTCACTGAGAGTGTTTCCATAAACATCATAGCTGTATGTTGTTGTCTTTTTATCTTCTGTCTTTTTAATCAGTTGACCATAGACATCATATTCATTTGAAATAGCAACACCTTGCTCATTGACCTCTTTAATGACTCTGTCAAAAGTATCATATTCTTTGGTATTGGCAAGTCCCCTTTGATCTACTGTCTTAATGATATTTCCATTTTTATCATATTCTTTTGTTTCAGTTTTTCCATTAGGTAAAGTTGTTTTTACAACTCTGTTAAACTCATCATATTCATAGGATGTAACATTTCCTCTTGCATCTGTTGTCTTTACAAGATTATCTCCATCATATTCATTTGATGTTGTATTTCCTTTTCCATCAACTGTCTTGATTTCATGACCGACTGCATCATAAGTATGCGTTGTAACCTGACCATAGGCATCCGTTTCCTTTACGATTTGTCCTTTGGCGTCATACGTATATTTTTTAGTAAGTCCTTGTTCATCTGTTTCACTGATAATACGATCACGATTGTCATACTTCTTAGATGTTTTTAGATTTCCCTTTTGAGTTTGGATAGCGTTGTTATTTTTATCATATACTGTAACTGTTTTGCTTCCAAGCTTGTCGATATATTCAACAACGTTTCCATTTCCATCATATTTGTATTCTTCACTGTTTCCATAGGAATCTGTTTTCTTGATGATCTGATTGCGATTATCATAGACATATACTGTTGTACGACCGTTTGAATCAGATTCATTAACAATATTTCCCATGGCATCATAGCTGTAGTTTTCTACCAGACCATTGCTGTGAGTAACTGTTACAACCTGATTGCCATCGTAGGCATAGCTTTTCCATACACCAAGAGCATCTGTTTCTTTGACAAGAAGGTTCTGTTCATTATATTCATAAGTCACACCTTTTCTGTCTTCACTGTTTTCATAAATCAGATTGCTGTTGCTGTCATATTTATAGGTTTCTTTCGTACCATCCGCAGATGTTTTTGATGTTACATTATCATTTTCATCATAGGTATATTTTTCACTTGTTCCATCTGGATTGCTTTGCAATGTCAGATAGCCTTTTTTATTGTACTCATATGTTTTCTTTTGACCTTTTTCATCTGTTTCACTGATCATATTTCCAGCATCATTATAGCTATAGCTTTTCGATGATCCATCCGCCTTTGTAATTTTTGTTACCTTATAGCTGTCATCAAGAACATACTTTTCTGTTTCCTTATCATTATAGGTAACACTTGTCGTATTTCCTTTATAGTCAAAAGAGACCTTGTTTCCATTGGCATCCGTTTGTGAAACGACAACTCCGTTATCCTTATAGGTATTTTGTGCCAAAGTATTTCCATTTTTGTCTGTAATACTTTTTACCTTGCCATTTTTATCATAGCTGTATTGTTCACTGTTTCCATTGGCATCAATAAATGCTGTAAGCTGTCTGTCTGCGTTATATTGATATTGTACATTTGTACCATTTGGCAAGTTGATTTTGCTGACAAGATGATAATCATTGTATTCAAATGTTACTTGTTTGTTTCCCATATCAATATTTGTAATAAATCCATATTCATCATAGTTGATACGTGATTCAAATCCCGTTTTCGTTTTAATAGATGTCAGAATTCCATATTCATCAAAGATATATGTAATATCTTCTTTATCATCTTTAATAGAAACATAGTCACCATCAACATTGACAGTAAGACGATCAATAAGTTTAGGTACATATTTTCCATCTTTCTTTTCAATTTTTAAGATCTTTCCATCTCCTCTGTAAAAGATCATGTTATCGTCTTTATCATAGGAAACGTACTGTTCAATATTTGATGAATAATTGTTTCCAAAAATCGATGCGTTATCTTCTCCATAAGAGTTATAGACACGCGTCAAGCTTAATTCATCAAAATCTGTTAAAGTAAAATCTTTTGATTCATGATAGAAATTTCCAATACTTGTATTAACTGGATCGGCAACTGCACAGTTTCCGTAGCATGCAGGCCCTCTGTAAACATATTTTGCCTCAAAAGATGAAAGCTTTAATGGTGGTCTATAGACATCCTTAGGTACTTTTGGATTATCTTTTGCAAATCTTAAGAAAAGAACATCTCTCTCTTTGACCTTGTTTGTAGATGTATTATTGTCTTTTTTAATATCATCTACCTTCAAACCATAGTGTGATGCAATAGATTTAAGATTATCTCCAAGTTTTACCTTATAGATAATAAATCCGTCTGTAATCAGTTCTTTTTCTGACTCAGTTCCATCCTTTTTAACTTTCATTCGATATTCATAGAACGTATCGTATTTTGGAATATCTCCAATTTTTAGATAGCTCGTCGTATAGTTGACTTCACCCTTTTCATATTTTTGGGTTCCATCAATTGGATCAGTTATATAAACTGGATCTATGAAATAAGGTGAACTTTTTTCTTTGGCATGTTGTGATTTTACAAGTTCAAAATCTGTTTCATTTGTTTTGGCATAAAGATCAAAATCAATATCACTGTTTGGTTTGGCAATACCATCCATGCTGATTGCTTCAAAATATTGACCGTCTTTACTGTAAACTCTTAATTCATTGTCAAACTCGTTGATGTCCAGATTTGGATCGACATCAAAATCATCACAGTGATAAATTTCTACCTTTGGCAGATTTCCTGTTGATTCTGAATTAAAAACATTACATTTCCAGTTAGGTGATTCATCCGTAACTTGCAGAATCAATGTTTTCTTTTGTCCATCCTTTAATTCTTGGACGTGCTTTGTAATATCAAATTCTTTAAATCCTTTTGGTTTAGAAAACTTGGTATTTGAAATAAACTGTTTTTGGTTATCTGCCGGCTGTGTATTCCATGTAACCTTACCGGGATCAACATAGTTGGAGTTATAAATATTGATATCATTTAACTCATTGGCACGATCCAGATCCTGTTCCTTATAAAGTTTCAAAACAGCATTTTCAACTCTTTGATTTTCACCGATATTTGGCATTGCAAAATAGATGAATGTTCTGGCAATTTTAATATTGCTATTTTTACCACCGTAGAAGTTATCATCATATCCAACAAACAAATCTGAATATTGACTTTGGATATTTGGTCTTCCTGAACGGATATAGCTTGATTCAAGATCAATAACATCCACATTTTCAACTGCCACATTTGATCTGGCAACAACAGGATAGACTCTGTCTTCTTCACTTAACCAAGATGTTGTTAATGACAATGTAACTTTGATATTGCCATTATCAAGCTCCTTATAGTCATATCCTACTTCCTGATTTCTGTTTCCATCCTTATCAACAAGATAAGGTGCATTTAATACAAAGATTTCTTTTTTATCTTTCTTAAAAACAATAGATCCTGCATCATTTTTACTGACATCATAGTCATCTTTGTAAACTTCAAATGAATAAGTATCTTTATCAAGTTCCCCATTGATATAGATATTTTGTGAAACCGTATTTGAATTGATTCTGTATTCTAAATCTAAATTTTTTTCTACTTCTGAATACAGAATAACATTTTCTTTGATAGCATAATTTGTAAGACTTCCAGAAGGCATAACTGTAAGCACATTGTCTTTAGGATCTGTAATTTCTAGTATGCCTTTTTGAATGTTGATGTCATAAAGACCATCTTTATTTTCATAAGAAGGTGTTGATCTGAATAACGATGTTTTCTTTTCTATATCGTTATCAATCTCAACATATTTTCCATCTTCTTTTTTATGTATCTGCTCGAAATAAAAATCTGTCACATATTCCCCACTTGACAGTTTATAAGTTTTTGTGTTTTCTGTTCTTAATTTAACGATTTCCTGATCATTTTGTCTTGAAGTATCTTCTTCATCTACCGAAGGTTCTTTTGTAATAACATCAGGATTTCCTTTTTCTATTATTTGTGCAGATGTCTTATGAACATTATTGATATTTTCATCATAATATTCTCCATATGGATCCTGTTCCTTGATTTTTTCAAGTTCTTCTGCATATACTTTTCCAAACAGTTCAAGCTGACCAATTGCCATAGCTAGAACTATCATAGAAATGATGGCTATCTTTATTTTATTAAGTCCAGCTTTCATCTAAACAGCCTCCTCATTACTATAATGTTGATAATAATAATCATGGTAGGCATTGTATGCTTTTTGAAGATCATCTACATCTTTTTCACATAGCATATTGACCCATGCTTCTGTCGAAAATGAATGAAGCTTCTTTACGATAGCCTGTTGCAGCTCCATCATTTGTCTGACATAAGGATCTTTACTGTTAGAATTTTCCTGAATCTGTTTATTTAAAATACTCTGACATTCCTGAACTTCTTGATACCACCCATCGTCACAGAAATTACTTCCGTTTATTATTTTCAAAATAATAAGCATATTAGATACCGGCGTCATTTTACTGTCAAATTTCCCACTGCATTCATAATAGCCATTATCCTCAATTGCCTGTGTTTTCTGACTTGTCTGATAATAAACAGCGCCACTTACACCAACAACTGATAAAAATACGATGAGCCCAACAATGATATTTCTTGTCGTCCATTTCTTAAACCGCATAATTTATCCTCCCAATTTAAATTGTTGCTTTCTACATTTATTATCTATTAATCCAATTACTTGCATAAATGCTTCAATAATAATTGATAATGACATACTGATAACTCCTTGATAGAAGCCTTTTATTAGCATCAACACAATTACTATTATTCCAACAATAAGAATAACTTTTGTTTTTCCCTGATAAACATTTTTTTCTTTTTCATCCAATTTTTTTGTACTTGTTTCGACTGGTGATACGAAGAACACAAAAATAAAGCTTGCTACAAAAATAGATAAAAACAGCATACTTAGCTTTATTTTAATAGTTATACATAAAACTGCTATTATCAGTAAAATTGACAAAATATAGCACACTATAACTGATTTACTATGATATCCTCCACCGTAACAACGTAATAAGTAATAAAATACACAAAATAGTAAACCTTCTATATACATATTAAAGAATGAAACAATTACTAAAGTAGTAATTGTATTAAAAATAAAAGATATCATTTGGTACAAACCAAAATAATAAATTTCTCGATCATCCTTTTGAATAATATGATTTTGAATTAGTAGATTTACTATTTTATTACATACTTTTGAAAGCATTTTAGAATCTTCTCAATTTTTTTGCTTTTTCAGGTACAGTTGGTTGATTAATCCAATAAAAACATGTCATGTTTACATTGCATAATGTCATCAAAAATGCTGACCCGGCTAATAATTTTAATAATCTTTTTTTCATATATATTTTCCCTCCATTCTTTATCACATAATATCCCATATTATGATTTACAAAGTAATATTGCCGAAATTTAAACTTTTTTTGGTGAAATCTACAAAAAAAGACAAGATTCTTTGAACCTTGCCTAAACCAACACCAGCCTTACCTATTTTAAGTAAAGCATTATATATGTTTTAAAATACTTATCATCGCATGTATATTCCATCGCACCATCATATTTATCAACGCTATTTTTTATACTTTGAATTCCAATTCCGTGGTTTCTTTTATCTTTTTTTGTTGTTAACAAATTCCCATCAATCTCTGTTATTGTGCTATTATATGTATTTTTTACCATGATATATAAGATATTTTTATCATATTTCATTTTTATATCTAAATACTTATCATTAGCGCATTTTTCTATTGCCTCTATTGAATTTTGTAAAACATTTATTAGAATTCTACTTATATCAAACGACTCAATACTAATTTCTTCTGGAATTTTAATACTATAATCAACAGAAATTCCCTTTGATAATGCATTTTTTATAAAATAATTTAAAATGCTTGATATAACAGTATTTCCTGTATTTACGAAATCATCTTTATTTTTCGAAGAATCATCAATTCTTTTCAAATAATTTAATGCTTCTTGTACATCATTATTCTCTAATATTTTTCTTAAAGCAAATACATGACCTTTAATATCATGTTGTATCATTTTTACTTTTTCCCCTGTATCTTGCGCAATTAAAAGTTGATTATAAAAAACATTTCTTTCCTGCATATAATATCTCGCCTCTAATTCTTTTTTATTTGTTCTTATTTTTTCATCAATGGATTTTATATATTCGCTATTAAGCTTATCAAATATATAAAAAACCAGAATATTAAAAAATAATAAGATCATTACACTTGGTAAAAGCAAATTATTAGAAAAATCACCCTTATCTAGGAGTAAAAAAAGTAGTACGGTTCCACATGGAAATACTATTATTGAAATCCATTGTATCTTTGGGATTAGAATCTCTTTTTGTATGAATGTATTTGTATGTAGTATTTGAACTATTATCAACAAAATAATTCTGCTTACAATAAGTCCTGTTATTTCCATATTACCCCATTTTAAAAAAATACCAATCAAAACAACAATGCATTCTACTAGCATTGAAACACCATATACTAAAGCAACCGCAATACATTTTTTGGATAAACTTGATTTATACAAATTAGTAATCACAAACATACAAATAATATTAGCTACTAAGGTCAAAAGCGAATTATGGCAAAACAAATATACGCTCGTTGTAATTATATAATATAAAAGATAACCTGAAATTTTATATTTTCGATATTTCTCTTCATCAAAAAATATTTTAAAAAATTTAAAAACAGTATATACAGTCAATAAATTTGTTATAAGATACATATTTAGATGTAAAATATCTTTCATGAATTATTCTCCCATCTATCCATTTGTTTTTTTCTTATATATTGTCTTCTACTTTGACTTATAGGTAACAACTCTCCATTTATCATCTTTACTTCATTATATTTAAATTGTGCAATATAGACACTATTCACTAAAATAGAGCTATGAATTCTTATAAATGAATCATTTAATTTTTGTTCAACATCATTCAACTTCCCATAAAATTTTATAATGTTATTTGTGCAATGAATTTTAACTATCTTATTTTCACTTTCAAAGTAATAAATATCTTGCACATCTATCTTTTGATAACCAATTTTATTTTTAAATTTAAAAAATTCTTTCTTTTCTTTATTCAATTTAAGATACTGATCTAAAACATTTCTTAAATCTTCTTTTTTAATAGGCTTAATAAGGAAGTCAATAGGACGCGTTTTAAATAATGCCATTGCATAAGACGAATTATTTGATATATACACTATATCTATTTTTTGTAAATTAAGCACATTCCTTATGTAATTTCCTAATTCATATCCCAGTGTTTTTTTTAATTCAATATCTAAAAAAATTAAATCTATATCATTATTATCTTCCAAGAATTTCTTTAATTTAACTGTTTCATAAAACATGAAAATCTCGTATTTTAAATTCCGTTCTCTACATATTTCTATGACTAAATCTTCAAAACTAGAACAAAATATCTTATCATCATCACAAATTATCATTTTTAACATTATGTTCACCTTCTATTTTTATCAAGTAATGCATTTAGTGTTGCAGAAATCACATTTAACTCATAATCATTGCATAATCTAATTTTTTGTATAACATTGCTCCTTAAAAAATCTTCTTTATCATAGTCATCATAAAATAAATAATTTGCATCAATTGAAAACAATTGTACTATATTTCGTAATGTTCCATAACTAGGCAAATTACCCTCATTTTCTATTTTTTGTAAATATCTAGTAGAAATTCCTAATTTTTCTGCACATTCTTCCGTAGTATAATTATAACTTTCTCTCGCCTCTTTAATTATATTTCCTGCTGAGTTCGCATTTTTAGACATAACAGTTCACCTCAAATAAGAGTTTATCCATTATTATAAACCTCTAACACGATACGACAGTTCTTTTATCACGAACAATTGTAACATATATTTTAAATAATACATATTTATGTTTCATTTTTTTCTACCTTAAAACTTTGTAATAAGAATTTAGAAATCATGTAAACACATATATTATCAATTCTCTGATTTTTAAAATATAATTGATAACTTTCGTATCCTTAATTTAGTTAGAATATTGTGTAATTTGATGTCATATCATGCACAAATTAATCAATGGAATTGAATAATTCAAGTTACATAACTTTTGAAAAATAGTATAAATTTACTTATTATATTTCTAATATATAAATCATTTTGCTTCCTGTAATAATTATTAATAAACTAGTTACAGGAATGTCCTAACTGCACCATCCCTATGCACTTATATAATTACAGTTATCCCAAGATAAAGATCAATTAAAAAAATACATGTTAGATGTATTTCCGTTGTTTTCTCTTTTTCTTGGAATTTTTATTATGAGTTCTTCTTCTACAAGTATCTTTATTTGCTTTCTTACTGTTCTTTCTGAAAGTCCTGTATCATTGACAATTGTTTTAACTGATGGGAAACACGACCATGTTTTCCTGTTTGCGTATCGTAGTAATGCTCTATAAACCATTCTTCCTGCTGGAGTTACATTGGCACTTGATACTTTTGTATAAAAATACATATAATCCTTATTCAACTTTGACACCCGCCTCATTTATTATTTTTTTAAGATCAAATTTTATATTGTTATCTTTTTCAAACTTATATTTTAAAATTGATGTGATCTTATTTATTTCTGCATATTTAACTTCTCTTTGTACTCTTTGATTGGCTTGATATTCCTTATCCAATTTTATCTTCCACTTAATGAATAATCTTAATACTGTTTTCATTGGATGCATTCCAGTCTTCATCAAAATAAAATGACCCTTTGGCATACTCTTTAATTCATCCATTGTCATAAGAGGTCTTTCTATCATTTGTAAAGACTGTGATGGATCATTTTTCCCTTTACTGACTGATCCACTCATAACAGTCTTTGACCCAAGATTTTCACTCATTACTTTTGCTGTTTCTGAATTAGGTGCAAAACCACCAAATAGTGTATCCTGACAGTTATCCACAATAATACTTGCTCCTTCTTTCCCATAATTCTTCTCTAACTGTGCTAATGATTGAATTATTGCCACTATGGAAATATTTCTTGATCTTGATGCCGAAAACATCATTTCTGCTGATTCAATTTTAGGGATAGTTCCAATTTCATCTAGATACATAATGACCTTTCTTTTTAGTCTTCCACCCTGACTATCAGCACAAGCCAACATTTCACGATAATACTGTTGAATAAAAAGAGAAATCAAAAAGTGTTTTGTATTATCTTCTTCAGGCATTACTAAAAAGATTGCAGATTTTTCACTGCAGAATTTTTCTATGTCAACTGTAGTTTCAAAACATAATATCTGTTCAATTTCAGAATCAATAAATGCATTTAAACGTGATAAAACAGTAGAAAGAACAGACATCATTGCCTGTTCTCCTGTATTCAAAGCAGCACCAGCAAACCACTTTGCTTTATGATTGTCAGGCAAATAATCAAGCAAGATTTGAAACTGTGTTTTTCCTTTTATTCCAGAAGGTTTCAACAGATCCTGAACAAGCTTAAATACACTGACGATATGTCTTTCTCCATCATCACAAAATTCAGAAATAATTAAAATGATACTTGTAAGAAGTCCCTCTGCCGAATCATAAAAGAATGAATTTTGACCATAGCTTGATGCACTTTCTCCATCAGAAAAGATAATTGTTTTAGCAATTATTTTGGCATACTTTTCTGTTTTGGCTTTTAAAGACAAATCATTTCTGTTTTGTTTGTACTGATCCATATATTTATTGACCATATGAAGCATATTGTTTCCATCTGAAAAAAGAGGATTTCTTAAATCAATAACTGAAATATTGTACCCATAATAGTCATGAGCAATTCCACCATAATTACGATACAGATCACCTTTTGTATCTGTTGTTATAAAAGAGACACCACTGGCACAGGCATATTCTAAATTTGGATATAAAAAATGGGCTGTTTTTCCAACACCAGCAGCACCAATCATCAACAAATGAATATCATCACAATCAACATATCCAAATGTTTTTCCAAAGTTTATTTTACTTCCTACAACTAATCCCTGTGATTTTGGAAGATCAATACCTTTTCTCCACTTCACACTGTCAAATTCAATATATTTCAAACTTTGATGAACCTCTTTATCTGTCGCAAATCGAGCTGTTCCATATTGTCCATCACCGACTGTTTTCGATTTGATCTTATTCAGATTATAGTTTCCATTAAAATACACAGCACATCCTATAAAAAGAAAAAATAAAATACCAAACGCTATAAATATTCCTTGTGATTTTGTCATCGTTTTTTCTCACCTTCTTCACCTATTCATTCAAATCCTTTCATTTGAAAAGACTCCTCATAATTTTCAACTGGTTCAACATATTCACTGATAATATTCAAAGCCTCATCATAGCTTTTCGCATTGAAAGTTATTCTTTCAAACATCTCATTAGCTTTTTCTTCATACCCTGCACTTTTCAATGTTCTTGAGGCAATACCCATAAGATTAAAAATATTTCCATCTTCACCTATCATCTTTGCCTTTGGTCGTTCTTCTTCAAGAAGACCATATGCCTGTTTATTTTCCATAGCTTTATAAATCTCCCTTCTATAATGAACATCCATATAAAAAAGACCTGCAGATAAATTTCTACAAGCCTTTACTAGATTATTTCTGTTATTTTCTTTAACACAGTTTTTATAGTCAGCTACTGACTGACAAACATTTTCAAACATCTTTTTTGTATTGCCATTGTCCCTATAACTTCTATAATCCTGTTTTAAATATGACCAGACTGGTGAATCATCTGATAATGGGTGAGAGAATCCTAAAAGAGAATGCTCATGGATCATTGTCATTTTTAAAAGTCTATCCAACTGCGCCTGAAACTTAAAATCATCTCGTGGTTCTTTTCCGTTAAAAGAATAATAGAACTTGGCAAAAAGCGAATCAAATTCATCTTCTTGAAACCTGTCTTTTACAATTGTTTTAAAATCACTTTTGATATTTGAAACATATTTCATTGCTTCCTGATATTTGGGACTGTCCGTTGATTTAATAAATTCAACATTGTTTTGTTCTTTCAGATCTTCATTAAAATCTTTATTTCTTGCTCGAATACATGAAATAGTGTAACTGCCTTTTTCATTTAGAAAATCACTTATTCTCTCTGCACCTTCGATGCCTGCAATATCATGATCCAGACACAAATAAATTTCATTAATATTTGGATGAACATCTAAAAAATGATCCAGTCCTATTTTAGAAAGTCCATTCAAAGCAATATAACTGTTTTCCTTCCAATTCTCTTTGTTTAAAGAAATATAGGAGAGCATATCAATAGGTGCTTCAAAAACATAGACCTTATTGGATGATCCTTTATAATGAAACGGATATAATGGATCAGATCCTTCTATATTTCCTCTAAATGACTGATTTTTACCATAAGTTGCAGTACCCCTTTTATGCCCATGACGAGCCACACCATTTTCATCCAAACCAACAAATACAGCATTGTGGTATTCCTTATCTTCGTATATCAAACCGTTTCTTACAAATTCATCAATGACTTCCTTATCAAGAAATCTTGTTTTCAAAAGATACCCATAGACCCTGTTTAAAGTTTCATTTTTTTCAGGAAGTTTAAATTCTGCCTTTTCTGTTTTTTCATAAGGAACTGACATTTGAAGATCACCCACATTGGATAGAAGAAATTCCACAGCCTGCTTAAAATTATAGTTAAAATATCTTTGAACAAATGCTATTGGATAACCACCTGCTTCTGCCTTCCAATCATAAAAGCGATTACCTCTTACAGTAATACTTGTATGCCTTGCCCATCTCATATCCTTTCCTGATTTTATGAGTGCTTCACCTTGCATTTGAAGAAAAGATGCAATATCAACTGAATTAGCCATTGCAATCTGTTCTTCACTGAACATTCTTGCCATTACTGATGCCTCCTTGCTTTTTTCTTTTTATTTTGCTTTTTACCTTTGATTGACTTTACTTTCATAGATTCATCTTTTTGTATATGCGTAATGCTTTTAATTTTATCCTTCATATCTTTCACCTTTCTCTTCAAATTAAAAACGAAGTGAATGATCATCTTCCCTATGACCCGTTGCACTTCGTTTTCTTATTAATTTCTGTTTGAGTTTATGTTCGACTCCTGTAAGAATCGTATTTCTTATTGGCAACTCATTTTCAATGATTCTTCCAATATGACGAAACATTCTTGTTGTCATCATACTTAATGGAACTTCTTTAATATCATCTATATGATCTAAAAAATATTGAGCGTATTCATTTCCATTTTCAGCGGCCAATGTTAATAGCTCTATAGCTCTCTCTTTATCCTTTTCAACATCTTTTCCTAAAAGGTACATTTTGCCTAAATAATACTGTGCATATTCATTTCTATATTCACAGGCTTTATTCAAATAATAAATTCCCTGCTCCACATTCTTTTCAGTAACTTCACCTTCAACAAGAATTTTACCGATTTTAAATTGTGCTACTGAAAAATTTTCATCTGCCGACTGATAAAGATAACGAACATACAAATCATTATCTCCTAATTCCCTATAGATATTTGCAAGTCGGTTATAAGCAAATTTGTTATCACCACTTTGTTTATAACACTCTATTGCCTTATCCAAATCACGATCTACATAGAATCCATCATGATAGATTTTACCAAGTATATATTTAGCTAATGGAAGTTCACATTTTTCAAGCCATTCTATACTTTCTGGAATCATTTCAAATTCATTGTTTTTAATTGCTAAATTGATATCACCTATTTTTTTATAGTCACGCCTTATTTTATATTCTTCTAACAAACTATTTTCTTCATTAAATTCCATACCTGTTTCATTAGTCACATCATCCAATTCACTATTGCCGAAATTGTGAATATCTTCAAAATCCTGCATGACCATATTTAAAATCATATTCTTGATGCTTTTAAATTCTTTTTGTTCAAGTAGTGGTAAACGTTCAAGGACAGTGTCATTATATGTTTCATTGACTTGTTGTTTATACAGATACCATTGTTCATATAGCTGTGCTATATTTTTATCCTTTTCCAGCTCTCTTAAAATATCGTTGATGATCTGCTTTGATTCCTTTGGGATATAGGCATACATCATTCTTCCATGATAATCTTTCAAGCTCATTTTGAGTTTTAAAAAGTCATTAAAGATCTGCGAACTGTCAAAATGTTCATGATCCATTCCATTTAAAATTTCAACGACTTTTTCTTTACTGTATTTTTTTATTTCATCTCGATTGGCAGTCTGATTTTCATAAATGTGTAAAAGATCATTTTTAAAAATACTTCCAGCATACTGTTTTCTGATTGACTCTATTCCTTTTTTAGTTAAATAACCCTCTTTAGGATTCTTTGAATAGGCAACCATATGAATATGAGGATGATGACCTTCATTATGAAAAGCAGCAAACCATTTGAGATTGTTCGGATCTATCTTCATTGCCTTTGCCAGATCATTTCTTTTTTCCTGACAAAGTGACATCCAGCTTTGAACTGAATCAAAGCCTAAGCGGGTAGCATCCTCTCTTTTTATAGAAATGATATGTGTCCAGACGTTACCTTCATGTTCTCCTATTTCTTTGACAACATCATTCAGTTCAAATTGAAGACCTGCATCTGAAAATAAACCATGCTCACCAAGCTTTTCTACTCTAGGACGATGTGAAATATAATCTATATAATTTTCCTTTGTTGTAATATCATCAAGATTAGTATCAATCACACTCGATATAAATTCACTGGCATTTTCTCTTGTTGGATTTTCTTTGAAATCATTATATTCAAACATTCCTGTTGCAGTTGGATAATCCTTTATAAGCTGTTGAATAAGTTTCTGCTGTTTCTTTGTTGCCTTCATATTTCCATAATCACTTTTAAACTTTTCTACACCTTCTCTGGTAGCAATATAATTCACATAATATTCTTTATGACTTTTACCTTTCATATATCCTGACTTAACAATAATTCTTACCATAATCTTTACCAAATAAAAAAGGAAACCTTTTTAAAGTTTCCTAACATATACTTCCTATCTTCTATTTAAAAATACATCTGCAAGATCATATCCCAAATACAATGCCTCTTTAAAAATAACTATTTCATTTTCAATTTCTATTTCTGATGAACATCCTATCCATTCTTCATTTATTTTGTTTGCTTCTTCCTCACCATATACCTGTATCAATGCCTTCATAATTTTTTTATGAATTTCATCTCTGATTTTATTTAACTCACATTTTTTTGAAGAATCTTTTCTAGTATTTTCATAGAATAAGTCATCTCCATAATAAAGCTGTTTTATAAATTCATCCTGTTTTGACATGTAGATCATTCCTTTCTAGACGACATACTATCACAACAGTTTTTATATAGCTATTATGAATCAGGAACCTTTCTGATATTTATTTATATCTTCAAAACTTATCTTGCCATTGGTTGCTTTAACTTCATTCATACATTTCACTCTTAATTTTTTAAGAGTGTCATTATCAACATCAGCTATTGCTGAAAGAACATTCATGACCATTGAAAGCTCTACTGTATTTTTATAAAGCAATTTTGAAATACGATTTTCACTTGACTTAACAGTTCCTTGAACTGCACTTGAAATAGCAACAGGCAAATATTGATTTTCCAACGTTGAACGATTGTAACCATCATAAAATTTAATTGCTCTTTCAATAAATTCACTTCGACTTTTGCTGTCATCCATTTTTGTCATTTCATCCAGTCTGTCCATCACATCTTGACTTAGCCAGATCGTTGTTCTTTTCTTATTCACATTTTATTTTCCTCCAACAAAAAAAGGATACATCTGCATCCGTTTTTCTCTATTATATATAATTTTAAATTTATAAATTTCATCATTCTAATTACAATTTTACATTCATTTTTTCATCAAATATTCTTGAATTTACAAGCAATCATAAATGCCCGTAGCTATACAGTAGATATACTGTAGGTATGCATTTACTGACGAACTAGTATATTGACTTTCAGTTTTGTATAAACTATAATGTAGTTGAAAAAAGGAACTGCCAGTAAGCGGTTGTCCTTGGATTTTGTATTTTTGTTAAAATAACTAACTCATACTTTTCCAGAGGCTGAGGTAGTTATTTTTTTGCACTTTTATCTATAATGATAAGAAGTAACTTTACAATGATTCCTATAATAGACACAATAAATGCTAACGCTGTTAACACCACCATGACTGTTTCATATGTTGTCATTGCGCATCACCTCCGTTTTTCAGATTTTCCCAAAACTTCTAGGAATGTGAATTTCGAAGGATTGCGTACCTTCGTCATGACGACCAAGGATAACCACCTACCGTATACGGCTGTTCCATTTATGATTATAACATATCACATATTTTCAAACTACATTTTCCGTCAAAATTCTGCTTACGCTGTTTTTGACGACCTGTTATCTCCTGCTGTTTCTAGGAGAACATTTAATATACAACGCCACTATTGACGCACTGTCTTCAATAATGACGTTGTTTTTCTTTTGTGAACATCTTTGAAACAACGGGCATTGCCCGTTGTTGTAAGGTGAAGCGACGTCGCTTCTTTAACCTGCACACGCCACATACTTAAAAATTGCCCTTATTTTTCAATCCAAATTGGATATTCTATCCATCTGTTTTTAAAAATCTTTAAAATAAGGGCACACGTTTTTAAACAAATAAAATTGGCATACTTATTCCATATTTCTATAAAAAGCGCACACGATCAAAATTTACCGCCAAACACTCCTTGATACATTGATTTATGGATGTTCCTCAATGATCGTTCTAGGCTTTTTACTAACGACAGGTTCATTTCCTTCTAATTCTTCAATGAATTCTCTAACCTCTGGTTTGACGTGCTTTTTATAGATTTGATTCAAGCTTTCCATAATTTCTACTTCAAGTGTTGTATTTTTCTTTGCAAGGTTTGAGTTGATTGCTCGAACTCTTGCTTCAGGATATTTTATTTTTATCTCTTTTTGTTTAGCCATTTTTAAAACCCCCTTATCGTTATTTCAATTTTTTCAAACACTTCTTGCTGCTCGATTTCTTCTAATTCATGAAATCTTTCTTTATATTCATTGACCTGTTCATCGGTTAAAGAAACTAGATCTTCTGATTCATCATCTCCTGCAATAAAAAAAGTGCCAGCAATAACATCTCTGCCAACACGTCTGTTTGCCTGTAAATTCATGAGTTTTCCTTCCTCGTTACAGACAAGAACAGTATTATTATCCAAGTCGATTTCTTCAATCAGACCACCAACAACTCTTTGCATATCATCCAATGTATTTTCTATATATTCAACCTTTGGTTCTTTCATCGGCTCAACAACGAGTACACGTATTTTTTCATCGGCTTCTCGTATTTTCTCCTGATTTTGAACACTTTCAATAACATAGAAGCTGTCTTCACCTACGATAAGACCTAAACTTTGTCCATTATCCCACTTCATATGGATTGTTCCAATATCATCAACTGTTTCTACAGTTCCTAATGTTCCAGAGGGTACAGGATGGTGAGGATCGTCCATAGAATTGAGCATGATCCTTGTTCCCTTTGGATATTTCTGTTTGATTTCCTTAATTTTATCTTGATTCATTTTCCTCACCTCCTTACATTTGCAAACTAAAATTTATTTTATTTTCCCGTTCGATATTCAACAGATCAACTTGAAAATTATCCTTAATAAACTCATTGACTTTGCCTGTTGGATGTCCTATATCTCCATCATCAAAATCACTTTGAAGTTGCATCGCAACAGAATTGATAAGTTCCATAAGATAATCTCTGGAATATTCTGTATTAGGAAACACCTTATTGATATAAATACCATTTGTATCAAACAGTACCAAGCCATTGTGCTTTATAGAGATTTCAAGATCACCAAACATCCCTGCATTCTGTACAAAGTTTCCAATTTCTTCATACTGAAGATCTATACATTTTTCATGATCCGTTTTTAAACAGCCAACATATTCTGTATGCAAGTAGTTCTTTATAAATTCATTTTGTTCATTCATTGCTATCTTCCTTCCATCATATTCAGTCTGTAATAACCACTCCAGTAAGACACAGTATTCATGGCAACATTGCTGTCGTTACTGTTTTCATGTATCCACACGGCTTCGCCTTTTGCATTCTTTCCTGCATAGATTCCTACATGCGTTGTCTTTCCTGATTTGTTAATTAAAAAGGCAAGATCACCCGCTTTGAGATCTTGCTTTGCTATTTTTTTGCACATTTTTATCTGTCCTGATGTATTTGTATTGCCAAGATTATTGTTCATAACAGTCCAATAGACCCAGTCTACAAAATGTGAACAATCCAGTCCTTTTTTATTTCTTCCTTTGCTGTCTGGAGCAACAGTTACTCCAAAATCATTACCATCATATCCTGCACACTTGGCAGCACCACCCCAGTAATAAGGTATCTTTCCAACAGCATCCGCAGCCTGCATCACTATTTTCTTTCTGATTTCACTTGTATCTTCAGGCATATTTTTTATCAGTTCATCCATCTGCTCTTTTGAAAGTGTTGTGACTGTTTTTCCATCATTTCCAATCAATGCACCATAACAGGTTTCCATTGACTTTCTTGTATCTTTCAACAGCTTTTCATTCAGGTTCTTTTCTAGACTGGCATAGATGACGGCATTTACAGAAGTAGGGACTATGACTTCTTCACCCTCTGTAAAACTGTTGACCCATGCCTCTGCCATTTCATCTGAAAATACCTCATGTTGTGAAGAAACCATATAACCAATAAAATAGCCTTTAACCTGATAAACATTAAGTGATGATCCATTTGAAAAAGTCTGATTAATTTTGTCAATATGGCTGTCAATCAACACAAGTCCATCCTGTATTTCCTGAACATATTGCTTCATTTCACCTGTAAGTTCACTAATTGGATTGCCTTCAAACAGATCTGTTACAAGATTGTGATTGAATGAAATACCATCTGAAAAAATTGCACCAATTAAAACAGTAATGGCAACAAATGGTGAAACTATAACAACAGCTACATTTCTGACAAACTTCCTGCTATCATCACTGCTAAAAAAGGACAGAGCTAACTTTATAAGTTTTGTTTTCATTACTGTCTGACATCTCTATAACCATAAGGATACATTGCTGCTTCTGTTTGATTTAAAAGAGTTTCTTTCATTTTTTCAACAGCCTCATCCAAATACTTTTCATCAAGAGAACAGTCTTTATATCCTTGCTTGATTATTTCATAGTATTCCTTACCTGGTACTCCATATTCATAACCATCATTCATCACATAAACCATCGCCTCAGTTGTAATTGTTCCATTAGAAATTCTCAAATTTTTCTTTTCGTAGAGGTGTGGATAACCTTCATAGCGATCAAGGAAATGCTCATCGTTTTCTGAAATTTCCCAAATACCTACAGGTACTTCCATTCCCTTTTTTGGTTCTACAGTCGCAACTGCATTGCTTTTATTTCCTCTAAACACCATTTCATAATTTGACAACACACCTGTTCCAACCAGTTTAGCATCTGGACATCTGTGTGCCATCTGCTCCCTGTTTAAATTACTACCATAAGCCACATAATATTTCATTCTTTTCTGTTCCTCCTTTACATCTGTTGCATGTGCATTCCAAGTTCTTCTTGAACATCTTCCAATGCTTCATTGTTTGTTTCCTGTGCACTTTGCAATCTTTCTCTTTGCATAACTGCCTGTTGTGGATCTTTCCATGCAATACATCCATCTAGATTTTTTAAAAGATGATGTCGTGCTGTTTTAAATTCATCTCCAATAAGTCCAAGTCGTAAAAGCCAAGTCCTGAACGTATATTTCTCATTAGACGAATGTGTCTTTACCCTGCTTGCTTTATTTTGAACCAGTGCCTGATGGGATATAGCCAAACAAAACTGGATATAGGTCTTGATTTCACCTGCATGGAGTGTTCCGTTAAACATCCGAAATTCTATTGTTCCTTTTGAAAAAACACTATGAAAATTTAAGGCATGATACCTCGAATCATCATAGTGTTCATATTTTCTGCTGGTATTTCCGTCATACCAGAGATTTTCAACTTCTTCAATATCCTTTGGCTTTTTTCGATTGAGCATTTCTAAAAAATCATCATCTATTTTCTTACAAAATCGTACTTCTCTTTGCGGTCTTACTTTTAAAGCTTTAAAGATAAGATCCTCTTTTGAATACATAATATTTGCAATATTCCTTAATGATCTGGCAGTGTGTTTTGAAGCATCCACATGAATGTGAATTCCACAGCTTTCATTGACTTTAGCATGACCATTCCTTCTTAATTCACGAACAATGCTCTGTATCGTTTCAATATCTTCATAATGACAGATAGGCGAAACAACCTCGACTTTATAATCAGGATCATAATCAAATCGATTTCCACATTGCGGTGTAATACTTGCATCTCGCACAATTTTCCATTTTCTTCCGTCTTGATCACAGACAGAATAGGTATCATATACACCACGTTCATGCCTAAAACCTGTATCAAAATGTTTAGCAATAATCAAAGCAGCGCTTCTTCTTGTTAAACCTGTCATTTCTATTTCTATTCCAAAACGCTGACTTTTCATGGATATTCATCATCCTATCTTCCGCCTTTATCACCAAACAGTTTTGATTTATAATCTGGTGCATGAACAATAAGGTTGTATCTTTCACTTCCACATTTATAAAGACAGGCACCTCTTTGTGGATATTTAATAAGTTCATATTCACTTTCTTCAAGCTGTAACGTATCAATATAAAATCTTGCATCCGTATTTCCTGCATTGAACAGGAACGTATGTGTTGGTATTGAAAACAATGGTTTTGTTAGTTCTCTGATTCCTTCAATATTGAAATCTTCCAGATTTTGAGAAGCTAAAATAACAGAACTTTCCTTTTTTCGAACACGCTTCATAAAATTTCTAATGTATTCTACTGCTGTTGTATTTGTTAAAAAAAGATAAAGTTCATCGATTGAAGCTACTGTATACCCTCTTTTCAACAGCTCATTGGACATATAGGAAAGGATATTAAAAAGCATCGCATCTTTTAAAGACTTATTTGCCTGTAAAAGATCCTTAACACCAAAAGTCACAACCTTTTGTGAATGAATATTGGTATGCCCATTAAAGAAACGACTGTCACTTCCCACACATATTGAATTTAATAAAAGCAATATTTCACGCAGTGATTCTCTTGTATAAATGTTATTTCTGTTTGTGTTGTAATGTTTGTATTCTTCATCAATGTAATCATAGAGATCACTCAATATAGGGTAGTCGTCATGTTCTAGAACACTAAGATCCGTCTTTTCATTAATGTTGAATCTTTGATAGACCTTTACCAACATAATTTCTAACGTATCGATTTGCTCTTCTGTAAACGCCTTATATGTCTTGAAAAAATCCTTTAAAAAGGAAATATGCTGTGCAAGAACTGTTGATTGTTTAAATGCAACAGGAACATCATCTTCACCTGAATCTTCTATATCTTCTGACCATTGTTTTGGTTCAAGAACATTAATGATATATCGTCCTGCCATCATATCAATAAAAACACCGCCAAGATTATAGGTTACTTCTTCATATTCATGTTCAGGATCTAGAGTTATTAAAGACATTCCCTGTTCTCTTAAATTCAACAGTAAAAGTTTTAAAAGATATGATTTTCCCTGTCCTGAATTTCCAAGAATAAGAGCATTGGCATTTGTTCTGTCGTCACTTCTTTCATTGAAATCAACAATAATATTGCTTCCAAATTTATCGTGACCTATATAGATTCCATGCGGATCTGTCTTACCTGAATAGTTAAATGGAAAAAGATTTGCAACACTTGATGCTGGAAGAACACGTTCAAACTGCTCCTTGAATCCATCATATCCCGATGGAGTAACCGCTAGAAATCCTTCTTTTTGTCTTAAAAGAAGACGATCAACATTCAACTTGCTTCGCACAAGTTCTGTCATCATTTCAGTCTGAATAAGTTTAAGTTCATCATAGCTGTCAGCAATCAACTCAAAATAAACAGCACAGTGAACAAGTGGTTCTCTGTTTCGATGCATATTGGCAATCAGTTCAATAACATCATTAAGATTGCTTTGAGCAGTTACTGTTTCTTTTAGATCTTGCGTATTGCTTTGTCTGAGCCTGTTTTTATTAGCTGCATTTCCAATGATCTTCTTTTCCTCTGCAGAAGTGACCTGTCTGGCATAAATATGCAAGGTGACTCCGTCTTTTTCACCCATATAACGTAAAAGTGCCTGTTCATCTGTAGAGGTTGGATACTCTCGTAATGCCCAGACACTTCTGTAGCTGTTGCCACAAATAAAATATTCTGTATAGAAACGTATTGTTGAAGGTGCAATCATATCAAGGTAATCCTGCACTTTGATTTCTTCTTCATCTTCAACTTCAGCCTTTTTGAATTTACCAAATAATTTATTGAACACCATCATACCACCTCTTTCCATCATAATCTTCAAACTGACTTGTCGTAACATTCTGTTCAAAATAGACAGCCAACATTCTTTTAATCATTTCCTTGTCTGCTCGTGTTACAGAGATATTTTGCATACGAATGAGTTTTTCAATACGATGGATCAAAGAATGTACTTCTAACTGATCATCAGGTTTTATACGAACAGCGATCAGGAAAAGTCGTGCTGTTGCTGTCTGTGTTTGAATCTTATCCAAATGATACAGATCTTCTTTAAGAAGCTTGATAACAACTTCTTCTGTTTCTTCCTGAATTCTTTTTTTCAGAAAATATTTGTTTTCTTCAAAATTATCTCGACTGTTCAGACAGATAATTTCAATATCATTTAGTCCTTTTACAACATTTGTAAGTGCAAATATCTTTGCACCTATGTTTTCTTTTGACATAACAGAAAGATTTTGTGGCTGAACAACAAAAAAGACGACTTCCTCTCCATTAAACAGTTTTAAACTGTAATCGGTAATCGTCTTAGTATTGATTAGCATCCTTGTACTGGATACTTTTTTATTTTTCTTTGTTTTCTTTTTCACGGTATCTTTCTTCTCTGTTTTCTTCTTTCTTTTCATCATAGCCTCCATTTCTTTTTCCTGTTTTCTGTATTCAAGGGTGTTTTTATTTCACCTGTAAAATGCCATTTATATAGCTGTTGTGAAAATATAAAGAAGGCAAAGGCATATGATAAAAAATCAAAGATACTGGTATCAGCCATACGGATAGTTAAAAAAGCATAGCACCCTACTAATGCCATTGGCATATAAAAATTGGCATGAGAAATAGCAATCACTCCAATGATTGCCCCCACACCTACGATTCCAATATCTCTTAAATACCATAGCCATAATGTTGCCTTCCCTTTTAAATTATCGGGATACATATACATTTTAGCTCAACCTCATTTCATCATTCATTTTTCTATCGACCTGTATATAGGTCATCCATTTCTTTTCATAATAATGCTGTTCAAGATAGCGATACAATAACAGATTCACCCACTCATCATATTCTGGAACTTCTTCATAAAGAATGATTGGCTTTGAACATTGCTGTACGATTTGAACTTTTTCATCACAAATCGCATCAAAAACACAGTCCTGCCAAACACCCTTTTCTTCTGTTTCTTTTACAAGTTCATCATCAACTAAAATCATTCCACTTAACAAATTTGTATTTAAATTATCAACATCATATGTAAAACAATGCTTTTTCCCAACGATACCTTCATACTTGCATGTTGCAACAAACCATTTATATTTTTTCAGTTCTTCGATAGTCATGCTGTACCTCCTACAACAGAAATACCAAATAAGCAGGAAAAATGCAAGATGATTATTAGCTTCTGTTCATAATTGTTTTTGTAATATTCATAGCTGACTGAGCCGCATAAACAGTAGACATGATATTTGCTTTCATGCTTGTATCAAGTCCAAACTGTCCTGCAATTCGTGGAATTTCACTGGCTGCCAGTATCAAGCCGATTCCTAAAAGACAGTTTTCTTTCATAACACCCAGACCTGCAATTAAAATGACTGCCTGTAAAAATGCAGTAAGACATATACCAATGATCTGCTTGCACCATTGAATAAAACCATCTGTATAGCCACGCACAATTGAAAACATATAAAGCGATCCTACTGCAATCATTACTAAAAGGATACCTCCTCTTTTTAGATTTGCGAAGAACACTTTGATAATGGAATAGCCCATCGTAATCAGCAAAAAGATAAGCAATACCGTTCCAAGCGACAGCTTTTGCATATACGACAGTGACTTAATTGCTGAATCACCTACAGATTGACTTCCTACAAGTTTAGCAAGTCCATTGGACATGGTTACCTGTAAAGAAATACAGAATTTATACAATTCTACTGGCAATACAGTAAACAAAGACACAGCCATAAACCCTTTCATAGCATTAAGACAGGCATCTTTGATACTGCCACGACCACTTTGATATTCAACAGCAATTTCAAATACTGTAACGACCATTCCTGAAACAAACAGCGCCCATCCAAAAAGTCTAAACAGTTCAATAATGGCTCTTACAAAATCATAGTCAAACAGATCTGCTCCCATTGATCCCATCATGCCAAAGAATTCACCTAAAAATTCAAGTAGCTTACTGTAGATCCAGTCAACGATCTGACCCATGACCTTATCTGCGACAAAATCCCATAAAAACATAATCTATTCCTCTATAGGACTTTCCAGATATAGTTTGGTGCAATCAAGGAAAATGTTAAACACGCAAACAGTATTGCTGGTGTTGTCCAATCAAACTGTCCTTGTTTTCTGTAATCAAAATATGCCATTGCAAGTTTAGCAAAGAAAAAGACAGCAAGTATGATATCAATAACAGGAAACACAACATTGTTGACAATATTTTTAATCTGCGACTCCATTTGTTTCCAAGCCTGTTGGATAACACTTGAAACATCTCCTGCCGCATAAGACTGTTTCATTGTTAATACAAGCATTATTAAGATAATCATCAAACAGATAATGACCTTTACTTTTTTATTCTTTAAAATTTGTACCATTGTTTCCTCCTTTTCTAAACAGCTTCTTCGATTGTCTGTTCATTTAATAAATCTACAAGATCATTTGCAAATAATCCTAAATCCACATTTTGCTTTAAAAGACAGGTAATCATATCTTTTCCTAAATAACTCAACACATACTGTGGATTGGTAATGACCATTTGTCCCTGTTCAACAATGATCTGAATACTTTCATAATCCAAGTGGCACATATCAAATACCCTTTTGGGAATGCAGTAAAAATCTTCATCGAACAGTTCTTTTTCATTTTCTGCAGTTACTTTAAAGCACTTGTCCTTGATGCCATCTTCCTGAATCAAACAGACTGTTTCACCTTTTCTTAACAGTAACTTATTAACTAAACTTTCAGGAAGGGTCACTTTATTCCCTTCCTCAAGTTTCATCTGATACTCATTCATCATTTTCATCACCTCCATCCTGCTCAAATAAATCAAGCTGTTTCTGTATTCCTGAATTCTTCATGGGATTATAGTTGGAAATCAACACTTCTGGAAACTGTGAACTCTTATCATAACGAAGAGCCATATTGTTGATTCTTGAAAATCCTTCAATATAAAAATCCTTGTACAGATCTCGTATAAATTCACAGTCATTGTAGGAAAGCAGGAACTTCCCCTGTAATTTCTTTAAGGTATCCCTTAAGCGAATGTGATCTTCCTTTGTGAATACGACAGAATAATGTCCTTCCGTTTCATAGTAGGGAGGATCTAAATAAAAAAAGGCATCTGATCGATCATATTGAATAATCAGTGCCTCAAAATCCTTGTTTTCTATAACTGTATTTGCCAATCTGTCGCTGATTTGCCAGACCGTATTAAATGCTTTACGTACATCATAAGGTCGACATCCAAAAGTTTTACACCCTGAACCATAGGAATATCTGACAAGCTTAAAAAATGCAACAGCAAGTTTTACATCCTGTTTTTCAATTCGTTCTTGCTTCATGATTTCCATGATTTCTTCTTGCTGAAGTTCGGTAAAATAAACCTTTACCTTTTCCATTTCTTCCTGTAAAAATTTATCTTCTACTCTTTGCTTGGTTATAATTTCTTTATAAAGATTAAAGATATTTCTTCCGTTTTCAGGAAGATAACCAAGTTCCTGAATAAAAGCCAATGGCTGATCTCTTACAACCGCAAACATATTTGAAAGGTTGTTGTTGAAGTCATTATAGACCTCAAACTTATCTGGCTTTTTTCCAAACAGTACCCACCCTCCTCCACCAAACACTTCAATATATCTTCCATAGCTTTGTGGAAATCTTGCATAGATCAAATCTCTAATAGACTTCTTTCCACCTACCCATGAAATCAAACTGTTCATTTTCATCTTATAGTCATCACCTCCTTCAAAATTATTTTTCTTTGTTACAGACAGATATTCTTAAATGGAAACCATTCAATATCTGCAATCCAGTATTTATAGACAATGTAAAGAAAATAGGTAATGAAAATGACTAACAGCATAAACATTACCTTCTGATTTCTATTCATCTTTACCTCTTTTGATTTTACAAATCACTGCTGCAATTAATAATCCACTGGCAATTAGTAACGCACTCAATGATTTATAGTCTGTATCATCACCTGTTTTTACAACAACAGGTTTTGCTTCATCTTTCATAACTACTTTTTGAACTTCTCCTGTATCAGAGATTGTAAATTCAACATCACTTGCAACATTGTAGCCTGCAGGTGCTAAATCTTCATGAAGCACATAAGTTTTTGAAACAGTTAATCCTTCGATTCGATGTGGTTCTTTTCCAGAAGTCCATGATTCAACTACTTCACCTGTTTCCTTGTCTTTTAAGGTAAGTTTAGCTCCTTCAATTTCTTTTCCAGTTGTTGCATCTACTTTTGAAATATCTACCTTTGTGATTTCATCTTTCATTTTAACTTTAGTCACACTTCCATCTTCATTTACTGTAAATGTTACATCACTTGCTGTTGCATATCCTAATGGTGCAAGATCTTCATGCAAGATATATTTTTTACCTGATACAAGACCTCTGATAATGTGAACATCTTTTGTTGATGTCCATTCTTCTACAAGATTTCCATCTTCATCTCTTAATGAAAGCTTTGCACTTTCAAGTTCTTTTTCATTAGTTGCATCAACTTTTGAAATTTCAGTTGCTGTCTTTTTATTAAGAACATCAAGTTCTTTTGAATAGATGATTTTATCTGTGTGATCATAGCTTAAGTCAATGTCATAGACCTTATTGTTTTTAACATATCCTTCTAATTCTTGTACTTCTTTCAATTCATATTTTCCAAGTGGTAGTCCTGAAATATGAATTTCACCTAATTCATTAGTCACATAATATCCGTTTTCTGAAATATCCATTGAAACAGCTTCACCTTTTTTATAAAGAAGTGTATTTCTTCCATCAAGTGAATAAATGTCTTCTTTTGCTGTCAATTGGAAAGTAACACCTGAAAGATCTTCTAATGTGTCCTTATCTCTTTTTTGGATATAAATTTCACCATAAGGGGCAATATTAGTGACGTTCTTTGTAATAATGTATTCTTTAGTTGTTAGATCTTTTTGTTCAAGATTGATTTGATGTACTTTTTCTGAAAGCACATATCCTTCATTCGTTAAAGTTTCCTTTAATTCATATTTGCCCATGAATAGCGAATCAATGACAAGTTTTCCATTGGCATCTGTTTTTCCTTTGGCAACAGTAGCTCCTTTTGCATAGCGTAAAGTACCATCAACTGCACTGTAGATATTTTCTTTGGCAGTTAATTCATATTCAACATCAGCTAGTGCTTCATTTGTAGCCTTGTCTGTCTTTGTTAAAATAATTTTTCCTTTTGGCTGTGCATTTTTAACTTTCACAGTTAGAATTGGATCTTCATCATCATCCTTGTCATAATCTCTTGTATTTGTAATTGTGAATTTCACAGGTTGTTCTAGTTGCAAGAAGCCTTTAGGTGTTTCTACTTCTTCGATAGAATAATCTCCCGCATCTAACCGTAAAGGAAGTGTTACTGTTCCTTCTTCGCTGTCTTTTACTGTAACAACATTTTTAGAATTGGTTGTAAATGTGTCATATTTTTTACCGCCAACTTTTTGTACAACATAGTTTCCTTTTGAGTCTTTGATTTTAAATGATGCACCATTTAATGTGACTTTCTTTCCTGATTCAGCATCTAATTTAATAATTTTAAGTTGTGACGTAAATGGTCGGTTATTCACATTGACACGTTTTACCTGTTCAACATCTTTATATTCACTGTAATCATCTGTTACTGAAATTGTGAAATCTGGTGCTATAATATAATCTTTAGGTGTCTTTGTTTCTTTGACGATATATTTTCCATAAGGAAGATATGGTGTATTTGCTTTACCATTTGAATCAGTTGTAATAACTGCATAAGTTGTAGCATTGTCCCATCCGACATGGTTAACTTCACTGTACAATTTGAACGTGAACTCTGCTCCTTGTAATCCTTTTACAAGACCTGAAATACTGTCCTTTTCTCCTGATTTAAAAACTTGGATCTTTTGCATATTCACTCTGTTAGTACCTTTTGCACTTCTTGATACTTTTGAAACTGTTTGTCCTTCATAATCGATTGATACACTGATCTTTGCATCATTGAATACCAATGAATCATTTATTTTTGATTCTTGAATATAATATTTCCCTAATGGCAATTCACTCCAAGCAATTTTTCCATTGGCATCTGTTTTCTTGCTTGATACCAATGCACCTTTTTCATAGTAAGTTTTTGTTCCAGCCTGATTTGTAATCTTTTCACTTGCATGTAATTCAAAAGTTACACCTTCAGCAGTAGCATCACCTTTTAGACCATTTGTTTTAGAAGTATCGATTTCTTTTTGAAAATCAATGTTTCCTTTAGGTTCATCATCTGTAACACTCAATACTGTTGTCTTATCTTTTTCTACTTTGACTGTAAAAGTATCTGTATTTAAAAGATATCCATGAGGTGCTTCTGTTTCCTTGACTTCATAAGTTCCAACCAATAAATCATTCACTTTGATCTTTCCATTTTTTACAACGGTATTTTCATTATAACCATCATATGAAACAGATTTGATATTGAATTTTGCACTATCAATAAGATCTTGATTTGTATTCTTTTTAGTTAATTCTAAAGAACCAAAATCAAGCCATTCCATATTTAAATAAAGACGAGCATCATCAGGATCCATATTCCAAGTTCCTTGTGCTTGAGTTCCTGCACCTCCATCATGAATAGCTAATGCTGTGAATCGTTCACATCCGCTTCCGCATACATTGTCACTCACAAAATTTGATGGTGAATTTTGACATGGCGCTGTAAAATAAAAGCTTTGTCCGCCATAAACTTTTGCAGTACCACCTGTTTGTCTTGCAGAAGTTCCAGCAATGTGAATTGTCACATTTGAAGCCAATGGGATATTCACTTCAGCAGATGAAGCACCATTTAACTTCACAGTATTTGTGACTTGTTGATTGCTTGTCTTATCATAGCTTGCTTTAAATAATGCTCTGTTTCCTGATTTGTTGCCTTCCCAAGAAACACCATTACCTGGATCAGGTAATGAAATGATTCGGCGATAGATGTTCATGATATTTGTACCATAATTACTTCCGAATGTTTGGTTGAACAAGTTTTCATCAAAACCTTTCCATTGTCCTGAATAAGCGCCACTTAAAAAGATATGTGTCAAAAGATATTTGATATCATCATTTGTAAGAGGGTCATCTGGACAGATAGCTGTCTTTAGATCAGCATCCGCAGCAAATTCACCATAGGCTGCCGGACCTCCAAAGCCATAATAAAGTAGCTTTCTTACGTTTTCATTATTTTCAATGACCTGTGCAGGATATTTACCACTTGCAGGTGTTTTCTTTTCTGCTTCCAAACAGAAAGCCCATTTACCATCGTATTTACATGAATACGTTGACCATGAAGCAATGGATGGAATCTTTCTGCCCCACCATTCTGGATACTTGATATTTTTCACTCTTGTAAATTCTTTAGGAACGGATGGATCATAAGCATTTACGACACTCATTCCAAGCGTATTGAAACACATTGAAAATACCATTCCTATTGCCAAAAAAATCTTATATAGTTTAGAAAGTTTATTTTTCATTTTACTTTTTCTCCTGTTATTTATTGTTTGCAATGCAAGTTTTAAACATTGCCCTACTTCTTTTGTTTATTAAATGCAAAAAGGACAATCTTTCGATTGTCCTATGGCTTGAATACCCATTTATTTAAATACATATATTCCTCCAACAAAAAAAGACAGATCATATCGACCTGCCTGCTTATAATATTAAATGGATAAAGAATGAGAGATTTTTATAAAAATTTGTTGGTAATATTTTGAATTTTCAGTAATTATCTATGATAAACTATTTACTTATTCTTTATCCGTATTTAATTCTATCATGTTTCTACATAGTTTGATAATGATTTACTTATAAATCCAATTTTCATTTGTGCCATAACGATAATGCGAAGCACCACATACTTCTTCATTTCCTGCACAATGTCCTTCATCTAATAATTGGTTAATTAAAATCTTTACTGAGTAATCGTTGCTATTATAGTAAGACTCATAATCTTTATAATCTATTGAATGTGTCAATTCTTTTCCACAATCACATTTAACCCAATATGTCACTCTTAAAATCTTTGTTTGTTCTTCCTTTTGAGGTTGTTGTGCATTAGTAGTATTTCCACTTGATGCTGGCTGACTTGGTGTTACAGAAGAAGGCTGATTGCTTTCCACAGGTTGTACTGGTGTTTGTTTTGTTTCAACTTTCTTTTGTGTTTTATTTTCATTAGTATTTTGATTGCTCGTTTTCTCTTGAGTTTGCACATCACTTTTTACAGATTCTTGATCTTCCTGAATCGTATCTTCTTCTATTGTTTGTTTGGATATATCATTTACAGTTTCATCACTTTCATTGTTTTCATCTTTGGATACATCCTCTTTCTTTGATTTCTTTTTTGATGCCTCTTTTTGTGAAATAACTACTTCTTTTTTACTTTCTACATGGTTGTTCATTGGTAGTGCATTACAAACAACCAACAGTGTAGATAACGCTAAAACTATAATATTGCTTTTTTTCATATATTCTCATCTCCTCTACTCATTATCATCATTAAATTTGTACAAAGTCTATACTTTTATTTATTGCTTATCAGAGCTACCATTACCTTTATTGATTTGGAAAAAGCACATTGTAGCAATTCCTATAAATGCACCTATTTGCATTGAAACAATAGATATGATTATTTCTTTCATTGTACCACCTTCTTTCATAAAAAAAGATAGTAAATCTTCTGATCTACTATCTTATCATTCATATTCACTTTTAAAAGCATTAAACTATTTCAATCCAACATAAATAATCGGCAATCTTCACTTTCATTCCATCCAAGATATGTACTCTTTGTATTGGACTTACTAATGATTCTAGTGTTCTCCAAAATACTTTTTCACTTAATTCGTTGTTGTTAATATAAAATTTCATTTGGTTTCCTGCTTTCTTTTAATGACATCCATTTTACCTCATCTCTGAAGTAAAAAATAGCGATTTTTAGGTAGTGACACCCTTTTATATGGGTGACATCCACGTAAATCGCTATTTTTTGATTCTTTAAAATATCTTAAAAAACATTGATTTCATCGGTGTTTTTTCGATGACATCCATTTTAACTCTTAATTTTGGTGGAGATGGCGGGAATCGAACCCGCGTCCAAAAGCAATTCCTCCAAAGCGTCTACAGTTTAGTCCATTGAATGATTTAACTTGGCTACAATCAACGAACAATTTTACACCAAGCGATTCTTTAAATTTTCGTGGTTAAAGTCAAGACCCCTTCAACCCTTATCCTAAAAGTTATAATACTAACAAATAGCTATAGGCTCACTAAATGTTAGCAGCTTTCATGTCTATGTCGACTAAGCGAAAGCGTAATTAGTTTGTCTGTTTCCAGTTATTTTTTGTTTGAGTTTAACGTACTCCAACGACTGCAGCTAAGGTCAAACATACCTCTGTCGAATCCAAGACATCCCCAGATTAGTAATAATTTTTAAGTGATTTTTCGATATCTCTTTTTGCCGCTTTTTCTTTTAGATCATTACGTTTGTCATAAAGTTTTTTACCTTTTGCAAGTGCAATTTCTAATTTAGCTTTAGAACCACTAAAATACATTTTAGTAGGTACAACGGTTAAGCCACCTTCTTTAAGTTTGTTTGTTATTTTAAGAATTTCTTTTTTATGAAGCAAGAGTTTTCTTGTTCTTCTTGCTTCATGATTAAAGATGTTTCCATGATCGTAAGGAGCGATATGCATGTTTTCTACATAAACTTCATCATTTTTAATTCTGACAAAAGAATCTTTTAAATTTACATTTCCTAAACGCACAGATTTAATTTCAGTTCCTTTTAATTCAATACCTGCTTCATAAGTATCTAATAAGAAATAATCATGATGTGCTTTTTTATTTTGTGAAATAATCTTCATACATATCACCACCTTTTTTATCTTCTTTTTCTTTTAAACTTTTGTTTAGGCTTTTTATCTCGTCGCTTATTTATTATAACAGTTTTTTTCTTCTTTTTGTTAGATTTCATACCAACAATTTGAAAATCTATTGTTTTTTCTCTTTTCGAAGCTGCTGAAACCTTGATTTTTACTTTATCCGACATCTTAAAACATCTACCTGTTCTTTTTCCAATTAATTGTAGATTCACATCATCAAAATAATAGAAATCATCTACAAGATCTTCCATACGAATGAGACCTTCAATAGTATTTGGAAGTTCAACAAACATACCAAAATTAGTAATAGAAGAAACAATTCCTTCAAAAGTTTCACCAATATGATCTTCCATATATTCAGCCATTTTCATATCATCAACTTCACGTTCAATATCAATTGCTTTTCTTTCAAGCGAAGAAGCTTGATCAGCAACATTTTGCATAATAGAAGCAAAATGGAAAAGAGTTTCTTGATCTAATTTCTTTTTAAATAAATACGTACGTATCAAGCGATGAACCATTAAATCAGGATAACGTCTAATTGGTGACGTAAAATGTGTATAATATTCATCCGATAAACCAAAATGTCCTAAACATTGTTCATCATATCTTGCCTTTGCCATGCAACGAAGAAGTAATGTAGAAATAATGACATGTTCATCTGTTCCTTTACTTGCTTCAACGATTTTACTTAATTCTTTAGAACGAATATCTTCTAACGAACCTTTTATTGTATAACCTAGAGTTCTAGAAATTGTAGAGAATTTTCTTAATTTATCTACCTTAGGATTTTCATGAACACGATAGATAAATGGTAAATCAAGCCATTTAAAATGTTTTGCAACTGTTTCATTGGCAACTAACATAAAGGATTCAATGATGCGGTCACTTTCTCCACGTTGTCTTAAAACTACATCTGTTGGCTTTCCTTTTTCATCAACCAGTACTTTTGCTTCATTTGTATCAAAATCAATAGCACCACGATCTTCTCTTGTTTTTTGTAAGATTTGAGCAAGTTCTTTCATTAAGAAGAATAAATCACATACATGATTATATTCTTCTTGTAATTTTTCATCACCCGCTAATATCTTATTGACATTATTATAAGTCATTCTTTCTGTTGAATTAATAACCGATTCAACAATATCATGATCAACAACTTCACCTTGAGGTGTAATTTCCATAAAACATGAAATTGCAAGACGATCTACATGGGGGTTAAGTGAACAAATCCCATTAGATAATTTATGAGGAAGCATGGGAATAACACGGTCCACTAAATAAATTGATGTTCCTCTTGCAAGCGCTTCTTTATCAAGTTCTGTTCCCTCTTGTACATAATATGAAACATCAGCGATATGCACTCCTAAATAATAATTTCCATTCTTTAATTTCTTTAAAGAGATGGCATCATCTAAATCCTTTGCATCATCCCCATCAATTGTAACAATTGTTTCTTTTCTTAAATCTGTACGATTTTTAATTTCCTTTGGGTCAACCTCTGTTTCAATTGTAGAAATTTGATCATAAACTTCTTTAGGAAATTCTACATGTGCTTCATGTTGACTTACGACAGATAAAATATCTACTCCAGGATCACCAACATGTCCAATGATTTCTACAACATTTCCTTTTAAATAAGGTTTATAAGTTTTAATTTCAACAACAACTTTATGTCCTGCCACAGCCCCATGGCTATGCGCATGATCAATATAAATTGGTTGATTAAATTTTTGATCATCAGCATCAAAAACAAGTTCTCTTTTAGCATTCTTTAATAAACCAACAAGTCGTGTTTGTCCTCTTTGAATAACTTTAACAATACGTCCTTCTTTTCTTGAACCCGTTTGATGCTTTTTAAGTTCAACCATGACCGTATCCATATTAAAAGCATCTTTTAAATCTCTTGAAGAAATGAAGATATCTTCACTTTCTTCATCAATGATAACAAAACCGAAACCTCTTTTATTAATATGTAAAACACCAACGATATAATTTGAATTTTCAATTAATAAATATTCATTCTTTTCATTTCTTACAACCTTACCTTCATCTTCTAAATGATTTAAAGCTTTTAACAAAACCGTAAAACCTTCGCTATTATTTAAAGCGAGTAAAGCTTGTAATTCATGAATTGATCTTTCTTTTTCTTGTAGTAACTCTAAAATTCTTTCTTCCATTTTCTCACCTCCAAAAAAAATAGGACGCCTTGCGTCCTATTATTAATTCATACGTAGTAGAATTGCGATCACGAAGAAGGCAACACCAAGAATCATTGTCATACGAGACATTACTAAATCAATACCACGTTCTTTTTGCTCAGCAAAAAGATTTGAACTTTGACCAGTTAACGCATTAACAATATCATCAGATTTTCCACTTTGTAATAAACATAATATAACAAGCACAATGGCAATAACAACCATAGCAATTTTTAAAATCATATCAAACATATTTTTAACCTCCTTCGATTAATTTAATACATTGCATAGCAAATATTATCATAAAACCTTCATGAAAACAACATAATTTTGATATCTTATCAAATTTATGCATTATCTAAACCACAAATATAAAAACGATCGTCTACTTTGACAACTGTCACATTAACTGTTGTATTTAATCCTTCAACTTCTTCATTAAAAGTTAAAGAAATCAATACATTATAATAATTATTATCATCTAAATTAGAAATAGAAACCTTTGACGGTGAAAAAGAAATAATATTATATTTTAATACTTCTAATTCAGGATAATTATTCTTTTGACTATAAAAAGAAGTATTTGCATAATTACTAAAGTTTTCAATCATATCTGGATACATATAATCAAGACCACCAATTTCGTCATCTTTCTTATCTACAAAAGTATAATAATCGCATGCAAAATACGCCGCTACTAATTGACATTCATCTTCTTCATTATGCTCTTTATAACTTGTATCCAAACGTGCATAAATAGTATTCATGAGGTCTATATCACTTATTTTTGAATAAGGTGATTTAACATCTGTCGTTTTAATTGGTAGTTGTGGATTGTTGATAGAAATAAAATAACCAGCTACAACAACTAAACTCAAACATAAGACCCCAATAATAAAATGATCTCGCATTGCTTTTTTTGGTGTTCTTCTTTTTCGATATTGATCTAAAAATTTAATCTTTGGAAACTTATCAGAATCTATAAATATATTAGCTAATGTTAATAATGGTTTATATTTACGAGAAATCATATCCGTAATTTCTACAAAGATTTCAAAAAGAATCATTAAAGCAATAAATAAAATAGTTCCTGCCATTTGATTATAATAATAAAGATAAGAAGAAAGTGAGAATAAGATTGTTACTAAATATAAAATCAAAACACTTTTTCTTTGACTCAAATTAAGTTTAAACATTAAATTATGATGAAGATGTCCTCGGTCTGCTTCACTAAATTTTTTATGATGGATCTTTCTTCTTAAAATAGCAATCAATGTATCCATAATAGGAACCATCAAAACAATAATAGGTGCACCTAAAGTAAAGAACCCTGATGCATTATAACCAAAACCAAGCAAAGAAATGACCGATATCATAAAACCAATATAAAGAGCCCCACAATCCCCCATAAAAATCTTAGCTGGATGGAAATTAAAGAACAAAAATCCCATAATACTTCCCGCTAAAACAAGAGATAAAGCCGCAATATCACTTCTTCCTGATAAAATTGAAGTGACAGAAATCGTTACTAAAACAATAATAGAAATTCCTGCAGACAAACCATCAAGTCCATCAATTAAATTAATTGCATTGGTAATTCCAATAATCCAAAATAAAGTCACAATACCTGAAAGTAAAGTCATAGCATCACTTGGAAAATAACCAAAACCTTTAATGTAAACTTGCCCATAAACAATGACAATCAATGCTGCAAGCATTTCAAAAATCAATTTAACCTTCGGTGATAAATCATGAACATCATCATAAAGTCCCACCATAAAAATTATAAATCCTGAAATTAAGATGGCATTGATTTGATGATCTGTTTTTAAAAAAAGCATAGAACCAATTAAAGAACTTATATAAATAGCATAGCCACCAATACGTGCAATTTCATGTTTATGAACAGTTCTTTTGTTCATATGAGCCACAATACCTAATTGATTTCCCACTTTAATAATCAATGGAATCATTGCTGCCGATAAAATCATCGTCACAACAAATGATAAGACAACAGTAAGTGTCATGATGCCACCTCCTTTACTTGTATATTATTCATTATTTTTATACAAATTTCAATATACAATTCTTGGTCAAAATCATCAATTATCCTTGTATTTAGAACGATACTTGTCTATACTAGTATACAAGGAGGAATATATATGCATAGTTTAGGAATCTCTGTTTATCCCGATAAAAGTGATATTAAAGAAGTTTATGAATATATGGAAACTGCCGCTAAATTAGGTTTTTCTAGAATCTTTACTTGTTTTTTATCGATTCCAGATGATAAAAGAGAAAGTTATTTAAAAGAATTTAAAGGATTCATGGATAAAGCTCATGAATTAGGATTTGTTGTAGCCGCAGATACAAACCCTGAAGTATTTAAATTAATTGGAGCTACACCTGATAATTTAAAACCATTTGCTGATTTAGGATTAGATATCATTCGTTTAGATGGTAACTTTGGTACTCAAGGAGACATCGCTGTTACTAGAAATCCATATGGTATTAAAATTGAATTTAATGCAAGTATGGATGCTGGTGTTGACTTATTAATTAAAAATGGTGGAAATAAAGACCAAATCATTATGTGTCATAATTTCTTTCCAGAAAGATATACTGGGTTAGATTTTGATTTATTCCAAAAATTCAATAAACAATGGAAAGCTTTAAATCTTCATACTGCTGCCTTTGTTTCAAGTCATAACGACCCAACAATTGGTCCTTGGGAAGTCTTCTGTGGTTTACCTACAGTAGAAATCATGAGACCATTACCAATTGAAGTACAAGCAAGATATTTATTAGCAACTGGTGATGTTGATGACATTATCGTTGGTAACTATCCTGCAAGTACAGAAGAATTAGAAGCATTATCAAAAATCAATTTCCAAGCTTTAGAATTACGTGTTGATGAAGTACCAGAAATTACAGATAACGAAAAATACATCATGTATGAATTCGCACCACATTGGGATCGATACGATCATTCATCATTCATGTTAAGATCAAGTTTCCCAAGACTTCAATTCAAAAACCAAGCAACTGTTCAAGATTCAGGATTTGGCGGAAAGAAAGAAGTCAAAGAAGACAAATCAATTCCACATCACGATTGTGGAAAAGAAGTCTTTACTCGTGGAGATGTCTTAGTTGTTAATGATAATTTGGCTCATTATCGTGGAGAATTAGAAGTTGTTTTAACTAAAATTCCAAATGATGGTGAACGTAACTTAATCGGTCGTATTAAAGACGAAGATTTAGGTTTATTAGATTTCATTCAACCTGGCCAACATTTCAAATTTATTAAATAATTGAAAAAGAAGCTTCATATAGGAGCTTCTTTTATTATTCCTCAATTGTCTTTAAATATTCTTCTAAGCCCTGTTCATCGACATGCCCAATTACTTCATCTGCGATTTTTTTAAGTTCATCAACAGCATTTCCCATGGCAATACCATGTCCAACATAGTGAATCATTTCTAAATCATTTAACCCATCACCAAAGGCATAGCTATGTTCTTTATCAATATGTAAGTATTCTAGTACTTTTTGCACGCCTTTTGCCTTTGAAGTATCAAGGGCACAAATTTCAAAAGAATTGGCAGTACCATGATGATCAAAATAGAATTTATCCGCAATATAATCAATGATCTTATCATGATCTTTTTTTGCACTAATTTCTATTTTTAAAGTACGATGCATTACTTCTTCTTTATCATAGTCTGTAATCAATTTTTCATGGCGAATATCACAAACTTTAAAGAATTCAATAAAATCATGATAAGCAGAATCAATATAACAATCCGTTGCTGTTTCAAAATCGTATTCACAATCAACGCTTTCTAACAAATTCATTAAATCATTCACTTTTTCATAAGGAATTCTATTTTCATAAATAGTTTCATGATTCAATTCTACATGAGCTCCATTACACAAAACAAAACCATTGAAACCCGCATCAATGATTTGATTTGAAATAAAAGCTAAAGGTCTACCTGAGGCAACAAATAAATAATGTCCAGCCTCTTTCAATCTTTTAAGTTCTCTTTTTACCCCTTCAGGTATTTTTAATTCACTATTTAATAATGTTCCATCTATATCAAAGAATAATACTTTTTTCATGCTTTCACCTCAAGTAGGATTGTATCATTTTTTATTATTCAATTTGTATAATTTCTAGATAAGAAAAAAAACTGTTCAAAGAACAGTCTATTTCATATAGTGTAAGTTTTCTAACATAACTCCACATCCATTAGCAACACAATTTAAAGCATCATCTGCCACAAATACAGGAACATTTAATTCAGATTCTAATAAACGGTCTAAACCATTTAATAAAGCTCCCCCACCTGTTAAGAAAATACCACGTGATACGATATCAGCAGCTAATTCTGGTGGTGTTTGTTCAAGAACATGTTTTGTTTCTTTCACAATTGTCGCACAAGTTTCTCTAAGTGCTAATTCAGTTTCATTAGATGTAATTGTGATTGTATGTGGTAACCCAGTTACTAAGTCTCGACCACGTACTTCAAATGTTTTATCTGAAGCACCTTTGATAGCTGAACCAATTTCTAATTTAATTTGTTCTGCTGTACGATCACCAATTAATAATTTATATTTATCTTTAACAAATTTGATAATATCAGCATCCATAACATCCCCAGCGATTTTTAATGATGAGCTTGTTACGATGTCACCTAAAGATAATACAGCAATATCAGTAGTTCCTCCACCGATATCAATAACCATATTTCCTGTTGGCTTATTAATTTCAAGACCTGCACCAATTGCAGCTACTTTTGGTTCTTCTTCAATAAATACCTTTTTAGCTCCACATCTTTCAGCAACATCTCTAATTGCTGATTTTTCGATAGATGTAATATTTGATGGACAACAAATTAAGATTGTTGGTCTAGCAAAAATTCCTTTTAAGTTTAATTTATTAATAAAATGAGTTAATAAGATTTCAGTAATTCTAAAATCAGCGATAACTCCATCTTTTAATGGTCTAATTGCTTGAACCCTACCAGGAGTTTTACCTAACATATCTTTTGCTTCTTGTCCTACAGCTAATGGCTTTTTAGTTTCTTCATCTATTGATACTACTGAAGGTTCATTTACAACAATACCTTCACCTTTGACATAAATTAATATATTTGCAGTACCTAAATCGATACCAATTTCTTTTGATAATGCCATTATTTTTCCTCCTTGTATGTTTTTCTTCAATATTGTATCACGATTTTAATGAAATACAAGGATAAAAAACAAAACAAATCACTTTTTTAAAAATAATAAATTCTTATGATGTTACCTCTATTTTTTCTACTTTTTGACCAAAATAACTTTGTGGATTTACACTTTTATCTTGTATCGAAACAATAAAATGTAAATGCTTCTTTAATCCTGATTGATAAACATTATTTCCAGCTATCGCTATGACATCTCCTTGTTTAACTTGATCTCCTTTTTCCACCTTGATTTGATCAATTGATTGATAAATTGTCACTAATCCTTCTTTATGTTCAATCGTCAAGATCCAACCTAGTAAAGGATCATTTTCTTTACGAACCACTTTTCCACTTGCACTTGCTAAAACATCAAAACTTTCATTATCCTTTGTATAATCGATTCCATCATTAGGTCGATAGACACCTTCAAAATAATTCAAAGCATTTTCTAATTCTTTTTCTGATAAATTTGTATCATAAAATCCTTTAGAAACTTTCACACCTTCTTTAACTGGCTTTTGTAAAACTTCACTTGTCTCATCCGTATCTCCTTGTTTCTTTGTTTCTACCGAAACAACTGGAACATCTTCAAATGGTTTTACGTTTTTAAGTATTTCTTGTACAACTCCCGCACCCACTAAAAACAAAACCAATGATGAGATAAAGATAAATACTTTCTTATTTCTTCTTATTAAACCTTTCATCGATTTCACCTCTTATGAAGTTTAACCACAATTACATTAATTATTCTTAGAAATCTCAACACCTTGGTAATAATGTTTTAAGATTTGTTGATAATCATAACCTTCCTTCGCCATTCCTTGCGCTCCATATTGAGATAAACCAACACCATGACCACTGCCTTTTGTTTTAAAAACATAACTATCACTTTTTTCAACAATCGTAAAATCACTTGAAGCTAATTGAAGCTTTTCTCTCATTTGTCTTCCCGTATAATTTTGATTATTTATTTTAATCGTTTGAATACGTCCACTAGGATAATAGGAAAGAATCTGATAATTAAAAGAACCATTAAACATTTGTTTCAAAGAAGTTTTAGAAAATTCTTTTTCTTTTAAAAAATGAGGATCATAACTTTCGTCCCAATGAGAATCTACTGAAACCAAATAAGGTTTGGCAGAACCGATAAAATAATTTTCAACATTTTCACTTTTACCATTACTACTTGAATAAAAAAGGGCAGAAATACACTCACCCTGATATGTTATTATTTCTCCCTTTGTTTCTTTAATTGCTTTTTTTACTTTTTCTTTATATTCTTCATAATGTTCATTCCATGATACTTTCATTTTTTCATCATCTAAATATACTTGCGTATTAGTTGTATTATCAACACTTAATAAACGTGAATAAACAAAAGTACGACTGGCGACAACTTGTGCTTTAATTGCTTCTAGTTCAAAACTTGCTGGCATTTCTCCCGCAACAACACCTAATAAATAATCATCAAGTAAAATTTGATGGACTTCTTGATTCATTTCTACGCTTACATAAACATCTTTTTCTTTTCCTTTGTATATTTTGTTATTTATTTGTGGCTTATATAAAAAGAATAACGTAATAAAAAGAGCTAGACATAAAATAAGTTTATAAAAAATAGTTTTCATATTTTACTATATGAAAACTATTTGAAACTAGACTATAAATGAATCGTAACAAAATCTAATATAAAAGATGCAAGTAAATATCCTAAAGATAATGAAGCAATAATATAAAAACAATAAAATTGTTTCATTTTTCCTTTAGAAATCATTTGATCAAAACGAAAACAGCTCAAACCATACATTGCTGATAAAACCGAAAAAACATAAACAATCATTTTTAATATTTGATAAGACATTTTAATCCCTCCATCATAAACAACATATCTATACATATAATAAACACGGGTGATCCTTTTGACAAATAAAACATTACAATATCTTATTTATAATCAACTTTATTCAGCCGGTATCTATGAGTTATTAGCCACACAAGCGCCAACTGAAATACTACAAACACAAATGAAGCTCTTTCAACAAGACAGTCTAAATAATGCTTCTTATTTAGATCGCTATTATCAAGAATTAAATACGTCAAGTTATAATCCAATTGTACGAGAGCCTGTTGATCACGGTACTTTTAAAAAGAATGTTTATTGGATGTTAGAGTATGAAGGAACAAATACACGTATATTTGTCGATGAAAGTTTTAATGGACAAAATGATGCCTCTATTAAATCTCTTACAGCTTATATTTCTTCTTCAATTGATCGACGTAATACAAAACTTACAAATATTTATTTAAATATCCTTGATAATGAAATTGCAAACAACAAAAAAACATCACCTAAGTGATGTAATTTATTAAATGGTGACTCGTACGGGATTCGAACCCGTGAATGCATGCGTGAAAGGCATGTGAGTTAACCGTTTCTCCAACGAGCCACATGGCGCTTGAAGTAGGACTCGAACCTACGACCGATCGGTTAACAGCCGATTGCTCTACCAACTGAGCTATTCAAGCAACTTAACAGTGCTCATTTATACTAGCATAAGATTTTAAACTTGACAACCCTTTTTTAGATTTTTTTTACATTTTTTTCATATTTATAAAAAATAAATGTATATTTGATTATTTTATATCTTTCTATAATTAAATGATGTTATAATTATATATATTAAACAAGGAGGATACAAATGGATCAACAAAGAGAAAAAGCCTCAGCAATCGCTCATGAATTTGTCGTTTATCAAGAAAGTGAACAATCCGATATCAAAGCCGAAGAAAAAGTATTCGATGCCCTTTGGCAAAGTATATATGATGTATGTAAACTCATAAATTTTGGAATAATAGATGATATCACTCAAGAAGAATTTGAAGAAGCTTATTCATGGTTAAAAGCAACACAATCTCTTACAGAGGATTATCAAGACTTTGAATTAGAATTTTAAGGAGAACAAAATGGAAAAATATTTAATTGTGACAGATACAACAAGCGCAATGAATAAAGAAATTGCTGCCGCTCATGGTATTGAACTTATTTCTTTAAGCGTTATCGTAGATGGTCAAGAATACAAAGATCAAGTTGATATTTCAACTGAACAACTTTATGATTATTTAAAAGATGGAAAAACTCCATCTACAAGTCAACCAAATACAGGTTATCTTATTGAAAAGATGGAAGCTTGGCAAAAAGAAAACTATGAAGCCATTATTGTTGTAACATGTTCTGCTGATTTATCAGGAACAAACAACGGTTTCCATTTAGCCAAAGATACAGTTGGTTTAGACAATGTTTATATTTATGATAGCCGCCAAGTCGGTGCTCCTGTCATGGATATGGCTATTCGTGCTAAACAACTTGCTGATGAAGGAAAAGATGTCGATGAAATTTTTAAAGTTTTAGAAGAAAAAACAAAACATTCTTTTTCTTTCTTATACCCTGATAATTTTGATCAATTATCACGCAGTGGGCGTTTATCCCCTATGGCTGCGCGTATGGCTTCTATGTTAAAAATCAAAGCTCTTTTATGTTTAGATGAGCAAGGAAAATCTGTTGATAAATACAGTATGTCTCGTACGGAAGTGAAAGTTTTAAAAGCAATCACTGATAAATTCCATGAACTAGGAGTGAATGCTGAGAAATATAAAATTTATATTTCTCATGCCGATAATATCGTTTTCGCCAAAAAATCAAAATTATTACTTCAAACAACATTCCATGGAATTGAAGTTGAAATCAACAACTTACCAGCTGTTTTAACATGCCATGGCGGACTCGCTTGTTGCGCTCTTCATTCTACATATAAAATTTAGGAGGCTTTTATGAAAGTTCTTGATATGCATTGTGACACGATTACCCGTTTATACGAAGAGTATCCAAATGAATCTTTATTAGAAAATACTGGACATATCGATTTAAAGAAAATGCAAAAAGGTGATTATCTTCTTCAAAACTTTGCGATGTTTACCAATCTCGGAAATACATCGAAGCCTTTTTTAAAAGTAAATCAATATATTAATTATTATTATCAAGAAATTGAAAAATATCCTGATTTAATTCAACCTGTCTATTGTTATCAAGATATTCTTGATCATAGAGACCAAGGAATCATGTCAAGCATGCTAACTTTAGAAGAAGGAGCTGTCATTGAAGATGATTTATCCCTTCTCCAACATTATTATCGTTTAGGTGTTCGGATGATTACTCTTACTTGGAATTATAAAAACGGCATCGGTCATCCTAACTTTAGCCATGCTAAATGTTATGAAGATACGTTAAAAATCAACACAAAAGACGGTTTAACTCCTTTTGGAATTCGTTACATTCAAGAAATGGAACGTTTAGGAATTATCATTGATGTTTCTCATTTAAGCGATGCAGGATTTTATGATGTTTTAAACAATACAACAAAGCCTTTTGTTGCTTCCCATAGCAATGCCCGTCATTTGTGTAAGGCAGCACGTAATATGTCGGATGATATGATTTTAAAGCTTGCTAAGCGTGGTGGGGTTATGGGAATTAATTTCTATGGAAACTTTTTAGTTGATGGCGATGGCCACTGTAAAAGTTGTATAGAGGATATGGTAAAACATATTCTTTATATTAAAGATCTTGCAGGAATTGATTGTATCGGTTTAGGAAGTGATTTTGATGGTATTAATAGTGAATTAGAAATGAAAGATGCTTCTTATTATCAGTTATTGTATGAGGCTTTAGTAAAAGCAGGATTAAGCGAGGAAGAAATTGAAAAAATATTTTATAAAAACGTTTTGCGTGTTTATAAAGAAATATTGAGATAGATTCGTCTATCTCTTTTTATTTTTTTAAGAAATTCTTTCTAAGCACTCGTCTTTTTTTTCAAAATAATGTTATAATACCTTAATGGGGAGGGACTATCTATGTATATAAAAGACGACGAAATAAATAAGTATTTTAATGAGCCAAACTGGAAAGTAGCTCATAACTTATTCCAACATAACACAATCTCAAATATGTCCGTTATAAAGGATGGTCAAATTTATCAAATACTTGGAAGTACAAATGTAAATGGTAAAATCAATACTGCCACAATTCAAGTGGATACCGGGGGTAATATTTTAGAATTTAGCTGTGATTGCCATCATTGTAAACCAAATGAACTTGCATGTGGTCACATTGGTGCAATCTTATTAAAATTCTATGGTTTAGAATCAAGTGATTTACCTTATTCCTATAATCAAAAAGGAAATTATTTAGATAAGCTTCAAGCCTTGCAAGCCAAGAAAGAAGCTGAACATCTAAAACAACAAGCTGATTTGACTTTTTCTTTAATTCAAGAATATCGCAGTCAACATCATCAACATCAATTACCTTTAGCACAAAACATACACTTGATTCCACAAGTTAAATCAACTTTCAATCGCTTAAGTCTTTCTTATAAGATTGCCGGTGAAAGAAGTTATACTATTAAAAACATTGATACTTTTTTAGAAAATGTAAAATCAAATAAAATTATTGAATATGGAAATGCTTTAATTACGGATCATAATCCAAAAGCATTTGATCATTCTTCTTGGAAACAAGTTCAATTTATTAAAGAATATTTCTATCTAAAAAACGATGAAAGAAGTTTAAAGATCTCTTCTGATAATATCGATGATTTCTTTTTATCACACTATGATAATCTAGACATTAATATCAATTTTACAACTATTGATTTAAAGAACTTTGTTTTAGAAATGAAAAAAGATGATGATTATACAACCATCAAATATAAAGAACCTGATGGCATGACAATTATCGGTCATCAATATATCTATTATTTCGATCATTACACATTAAACCGTTATTCCAAAGAATGTTCTGAAGCAATGCGTCCATTACTTATTCATTTAGAAAACAATCCACTCACAATTCCAAATCATGAATTGCCTCGTTTTTCTAAATACATCATTGATTCAATATTACCTTATGTTGAATTTACAGGAGATGATATTGATGAATATTTACCAATGGAAGTCTCATTACTTATCTATGTAGACTTAAACAACAATAACGAGTTATCTGTTACTCTTGATTATCGTGATGATCAAGGAAACACTATTTTAGAAAATCCTAAAGATCTTGTTTTACCATTAAAACTAGATAACGTTATACAAACATTAGATAAATACCTAGAATATGATGAGATCACACAAATGTATTATTTATACAACGAAGAAGATATTTATGATTTCATCACACGTGTTTTACCTTCATTAAATAATGATTGTGAAATTTATATTAGCGAAGAAATCAAGCAAATGAACAAGCCAAAAAACATGAAATTAAATATTGGTGTTCGTTTACAAAATGATTTATTACAAATTGATATCGATAGCATTAACGTTGATAAAGAAGAGATCAAAGATATCCTTTATGCTTATCAACACAAAAAGAATTACCATCGTTTAAAAAATGGTGAATTTATTAATTTAGATGATGAAAATATCAAAGATTTAGATCTATTATTCAATGATCTAAATCTTCAATACAAAGATATTGAAGATGGACAAGTAGAAATTGATAAATATCATTCATTATATTTAGAAAATTTCATGTCTCAATCATCATTACAATTTAATCGTGACCAACATTTCCAAAATCTTATTTCGCACATTGAAGAAAAAAATCATGAGGATATCCAAGTACCTGAACATTATAAAAATATCTTAAGAGATTACCAAGTACAAGGATTCCAATGGTTAAAAACCATGTCTGATTATGGTTTTGGTGGAATCTTAGCTGATGACATGGGGCTTGGTAAAACTTTACAAGTCATGACATTAATTGAAGACAGCATCTCTAAAGATCGTGTCAGCCTTGTCGTTGCCCCAGCAACTCTTATTTATAACTGGCAAGATGAAATTAAAAAATTCTCTAATCAATTAAAAACTGTATGTATTACTGGAAACATTGCTCAGAGAAAGAAATTAATTGAAAATCTTCAAGATTACGATGTTGTTATTACTTCTTACGATTATATTCGTCGTGATTTTGAATTATATAAAGATTATCAATTCTATTATTTCATTCTTGATGAAGCACAATACATTAAAAACCAAAGCACTAAAAACGCTCAAGCCGTTAAACTTATTAATGGTAAATATCGTTTTGCCTTAACAGGTACACCAATTGAAAACAGTTTAGCAGAGCTTTGGTCAATCTTTGATTTCTTGATGCCTCAATATTTATATAATTATCATCATTTCAAAGAAACTTACGAAATACCAATTATTAAAAACGAAGACCAAGAAAAACAAGCAAAATTAAAACGGTTCGTGGAACCATTTATTTTAAGAAGAACAAAGAAAGATGTTTTAACAGAATTACCTGATAAAATTGAAAATAATGTACTTATTCCATTTACGCCAGATGAAGAAAAAGTATATCTTGCAAACTTATCAACAATCAATACAGAATTACAAAGCGCTATTCAAGTAAATCATATTGATAAGATCCAAATTCTAGCAATGATGACACGCCTTCGTCAATTATGCTGTGATCAACGTATCTTATACAACAACGTTCAAGAACCAAGTTCTAAATTAAAAGCATGTATGGATATTATTGAAACAGCGAAAGAAAATGAACAAAAAATATTATTGTTCTCATCATTTACAAAATCACTTGATTTAATTGAAGCTGAATTGCGTAAAAAAGATATTTCTTATTATGTTCTTACAGGGGCAACAACAAAAATCAAGAGACATCAACTTGTAAATGCTTTTCAAAATGATAAAACAACCGTTTTCTTAATCAGTTTAAAAGCTGGTGGTACAGGACTCAACTTAACAAGTGCATCTACGGTTATTCACTTCGATCCATGGTGGAATATGTCTGCTCAAAATCAAGCAACAGACCGCGCTTATCGTATTGGACAAACAAATAACGTTCAAGTTTATAAATTGATCATGAAAAATTCTATTGAAGAAAAGATTCAAAAACTTCAAGAACAAAAGCAAGATCTATCAAATATGTTTATTGAAAATAATCATGGATCAATCACCCAAATGTCTACAGCAGATATTATTGATTTATTTAAATAAGAAAAAGGAGATTAAAGACGTTCAATCTTTAAATCTCCTTTTCTTATATAATTTAATTTTCTAAACGCTTTATAGAATGAAAAAGTTAAAACCGCTGGAATAATAATATCAATCAAAATAATAGGAACAGTGTATTGATTGCCCATTACTTGCATCGCATCTAAGATTCCAACTAATCCTGCCGTTCCCATCCCTGAACCTATTGCACTACAACGAATGGATAAAAGCATTGTCGAGATCGGTGCTGTGATAATCGTAGTAAGAATTGGTGGCAACCAAATCACCGGTCTTTTAATAATATTTTTAAATTGAAGCATACTTGTTCCAATCCCAATGGCAATAACATCACCAATATCGTTATCATCAAAAGACATCATCGCAAAACCCACCATTTGTGCACAACAACCAGCAAGAGCAGCTCCTGCAGCTAATCCATCAAGTCCTAACATAATACCAATGGCTGCCGAAGAAATCGGTGCGGTAAGCGCCATCCCCATTAATATACCAACAACAATGGACATAAACAACGGTTGCAAAGAGACTCCTTCATTAATCAAACCACCAATCCAAGTAATCAATTGTGTCAAATAAGGTCCTACGAACTGCGTCACAATTCCTGCCACACAAATAGAAGTAAACGGAACTAATAAAATATCGATTGGTGTTTTACCTTGAATAAGACGCGTTACTTCAATTGCAGCTAGTACCGCAACATAAGCAGAAATAGGATTTCCCGCTTGAACATTTCCATTTTGGAAAGTCCCTGCTCCTATTGCTCCTGCAATGACAGCTGATATTAAATTTAAGCCTCTTGCTTCAATTGCATAGCCCATACCAATTCCAATTGCCGGACCCATTAAGTAACTTGCAATATTTCCCCATGTTACAAGTTCACCGATATTCATTACATTTCCTAATTGTTTTAAAATCGTTCCAATAATTAAACTTGCAAAGAAACCATAAGCCATCCCATTAAAGGTATTGACTACATAATTTCCTTTTCCTCTCCCTTTTGCCATTTCTTTTTCTCCTTATTTTTATATACAAAAAAACTGCCGAAGCAGTTTATTGACTATTGGTGGAGCCAAGCGGGATCGAACCGCTGACCCCCTGCGTGCAAGGCAGGTGCTCTCCCAGCTGAGCTATGGCCCCAATTTTTAAATGGTCGGGAAGACAGGATTTGAACCTGCGACCCCCTGGTCCCAAACCAGGTGCACTACCAAGCTGTGCTACTTCCCGTTGCTGCCCTTACAATTATACATATATTTTTATTTTAATCAATACTTATTTAAAAAATATTTAATAATTTTCTTCATTCTTTTTTATAAGGTTAAAAAAGAATGATACAATGTAGATAATTACACAGTAAGGAGAAAATAAAAAATGGATCAATTATGGAAAATTTATTATCAAGAGATGCCTGAATTTATAAAAGTACTTATACAAACACCTTCTTTGCAACGATTAAAAGATATTGGAATGAACTGTGGGGTAGAATATACAAATTTTTCCTTTTTTCAAAATATTATTCCTTATTCACGCTATGAACATAGTATCGGTGTTAGCTTAATTGTTTATCATTTTACCCATGATAAAAAACAAACTGTTGCTGGATTGCTACATGATATTGCAACACCTGTCTTCGCTCATACAATTGATTTTTATCATCAAGATCATCTTAAACAAGAATCAACTGAATTTGACACAAAAAAGATCATTGAACAAGATCAACTTCTTGTTTCTTTATTAAAAGAATACGATTTAACAATAGAAGAAGTTTGTAATTATCATCTTTATCCTCTTTGTGATAATGATTCTCCACAATTATCAGCGGATCGTTTGGAATATACATTAGGAAATATGTATAGTTATGGCTTTTGTACGTTAAAAGAGATTCAAAATATATTTAATGATTTAAAAGTTAATGATTTACAAAATGAAATTATTTTTAAACATGAAGAGATAGCACATTTCTTTACAAAAAAGATGCTTCAATGTAGTCATGTTTATGTTATGGATGAAGATCGTTATGCTATGGAATATTTATCTTATCTTATTAAAAAAGGAATCAAAAAGAATGTTGTTTCTGAAAGAGATTTTTATTTAAAAGAAAAAGAATTTATTGATATGTTAAAGAAAGATCAAGAAATAAAGAAACTGTGGAAAAATTATCAAAAGTTGAATAAAGTAGAACATGGGAAAAATACTGATTATTTTTGTGTCAAAGTTTTTGTAAAGAAAAGATATATTGACGTCTATGTAGAAAGTAAAGGAAGAATATCGACAATAAATCAACACATCAATAAAGAAATTCAACAGTTTTTACAGCTTGATTTTAATTATTTTATGTATGGAAAAAGTGAATAGCGTGCATAAAAGGTGAATAACGCATGTTTATTCACCTTATTCATGTTTTATTCACATCTTGTTTGTTTTAATGCAGGGTTGTATGCATAATAATTTTTCTTATTTAATTGGCTTTTTACATATTCAAGAGCTTCTCCAAAACGTTGATAATGCACAATTTCTCTTTCACGTAAGAAACGAATAACTTTATTAACCTCTTCGTTTTTGCTTAAAGAAAGAATATTGTCATACGTTGTTCTTGCTTTTTGTTCAGCTGCCATATCTTCTGTTAAGTCGGAGATAGGATCTCCTACGGATTGGAAAGTATCTGCACTAAAAGGAATACCGGCACTATTTGTTGGATAAACACCAAGGGTATGGTCAGTAAAGTAAGCATCCAATCCGCCATCTTTAATTTCTTTAGGTGTTAAACCATTGGTAAGTTGATAAAAAAGTGTACTAATAATTTCAACATGGGCAAGTTCTTCTGTTCCTATATCTGTAAGTAAAGCTTGTACACGAGGATAGGGCATGGTATAGCGTTGACTTAAATAACGAAGTGCAGCTCCCAGTTCACCATTAGGACCTCCTAATTGTGACATCACGATTTTTGCTGTCTTGGCATCAGGTCTTTTTACATTAACGGGATATTGCAAGCGTTTTTCGTACAACCACATGTAGATTCTCCTTTCATCCATGGAAATGGCTCGTTGATATAATTCTTTAAATTTTTCCCATCTCTATTTGTAAGGGCACCACCATTTTTTAAATACGTTTCTTTCATTTTTAAAAGACGTTTCATCCCCTCGTTATAATATTTCATTGCTTCTTGATCGTCAGGATGTGTATCTAAAAAGAGTGTAACTTCTTGAATACAAAAATCAAGTTTGCTGATTTGCATAAGTGTTTCATTCATGATACATCACCCATGGTTTATCAAGTTGTTTAAAAATTGTGCCTTTATCAAAAGCAACATTCATTTGATAAATATCTTTGAAAGGTTGTATTTTGATAGAGGCGATTGTTAATTCTAATTCATTCATATTTAACCTCCTCAAAAATACTATATGTATTAATTTTTAACATTTATAGTGAAAATACCTATTGCATATTTATTTTTATTATGATATATTAATTAGGCAAACCCAATAGGGGTATAGTTCAATGGTAGAATACCGGTCTCCAAAACCGTTGATGTGGGTTCGACTCCTACTACCCCTGCCAGTTTGTTTAAGGCACATCTTGGATGTGTTTTTTATGTGAATAGAATGTGAATGAGGTGAATAACTTAAGTTATTCACCTTTTTGTGCACAATTGTGAATAAAATGATATGATAAGTAGGGTGATATAGATGTTTAAACAAGTTATTTATTATTTTATAGCTGTCGTTGAAGAAGGAAGTTTTTCAAAAGCAGCAAAGAAGTATTATCTTTCGCAGTCTGCAATTTCTCAACAAATTACAAAACTAGAAAATGATTTAGGGTTTTTATTATTTAATCGAAAAACATATTACCCTACTCTTACAAAAGAGGGAAAAAGATATTATCAACTTGTAAAGAAATTGATGAATGATTATCAAAATGAATATGAAGATCTTAAAGAAAATTTAAAAAAGGATGTTTTAACAATTGGAATTACAGGTCCTTTTGAAAAGAAACATGTTCCATTTATTGTAAGGCATTTTAAAGAAGAAAATGCTATTTCTATTGATATTAAAGCATTTAATTTACGGACATGCATGGAAAAATTAAATGCGAGGGAGATTGATATAGGATTTGGTTTAAGTAATAATTTTAAAAAATATCCAGATTTAATTTATCATACAATTTATCATTCACATATATGTGTTGTTACTTCTTTAGATCATCCTTTAAGCCATAAAGAATTTGTGATAACAAAAGATATAAAAGATGAACCCTTGATTATTCTTTCTAAAAAACAAGGGGAAGATTATTATCATGATTATATGGAAGCTTTTCGTTTGGATGGTGTGGTTCCTTATATAAAAAAGGAAGTAGATGATTTAAATGAATATATAATGGCAATTTCTTTAGGGGAAGGAATCGGTCTTTCTGCCATGGAAGTTATTAACGAAAACGATCAGGTTGTTGCCATTCCATTAAAAGAAAGTCATCATCATGCTGATTATGCAGTTGGATATCATCAAGATAATGTAAAAAGTTCTGTAAAAAATTTTATAAGATATGTAGAAGATTATTTTAGACTATAAGAAAAACTTATAGTCTTTATTACTTTTTAATGAGTGTTTCATTAAAAAAATACATGATATAATTTTCACATGAGGAGGCAATGAAAATGAGTAAAGTAATTGTTACAGGTGTAGATGGAAATTTTGGAAGCTATGTTGCAAGCCATATTGAAAAATTGACATCTAAAGAAAATTTAATATTTACATGTCCTTTTGAAGAAGGATTAACAGAATGGAAAGAAAAAGGTTATGATTGTCGAGTAGCTAATTTTAATCATTATGAAGGATTAGAAGAAGCTTTTAAAGGTGGAGATGCGATTTTAATTATTTCATCACCATTTGTTGGGGTGAAACGTCGTAATGCGCATAAAAATGCAGTAGATGCGGCTATTAAAGCGGGTGTTAAAAAAATTGTTTATACATCTTTAGTTAATGCACAAGATGAAGAAAATCCAAGTATTGAAAAAATTGATCATGCTTATACAGAAAATTATATTGCAAATAGTGGGGCTGATTTTGTTTTCCTTAGAAACTCACAATATGCAGAAGCGATGATTACAAGTTATTTTGCAGCAACACAAACTGGAAATACGATGACAAGTTGTCAAGGTGAAGGACATATGTCTTATATTTCAAGAAGAGATTGTGCTAAAGCAGCAATGTATGCTTTAGTAAGAGAAGATTTACATTATGCAACTTTAAATATTAACGGACCTGAATCTATGACATTACAAGATTTTGTAGATGCAGGAAATAAAGCAAGTGGTTTAAATATTAGCATTCAAAATGTAACTGAAGAAGAAACTTATGCTGCTTTTGATGCGATTGGTGTACCAAGAAATACAGATGGACATTTTGAAGAAGATTCACCGGCACCTTATTCATCAGATGGTATGGTAACATTTGCAAGAGCAATTCGTTTAGAAAAAATGTCAACACATACACATGTTTTTGAATGGTTAACAGGGGATCAACCTCGAAGTGTTTCATATATGTTTGAACATAGTGATGATTATCAAGTTGGTAAACGTAATAGTACAGATAAATAGGAGTTTTTTATGAGTAAAATTGTTATTAATGGTGTAGATGGAAATTTTGGTTCATTAGTTGCTCAATATGCTTTGGAATTAATGAATAAAGAAGATCTTGTGTTTACAGCACCAAAAGAAGAAAGTTTAAAAGAATATGAAAAACAAGGAATTAAAACAGCAATTGCTAATTTTAACGATCCTGAAGGACTTGTAAAAGTCTTTGAAAATGCTGATAAAGTTTTATTGATTTCAATGCCTTTTGTAGGTAAAAAAAGAAGACAAGCTCATAAAAATGCAGTGGATGCTTGTGTAAAAGCAAATGTTAAACAAATTATTTACACATCTGTTTTATCAGCAGCGCATCCATTTAATCCAAGCATTGAAAATGTTGATCATTCTTATACAGAAGCCATTATTCAAAATACATCGCTTGATTATATCTTTTTAAGAAACTCTCTTTTCGTTGAAGCTTTTACCAGTGACTATTTAAGAGCAGTAGATGCAAAAGAAACAACAATTTCTAAAAACATGGGTGATGGACGTGTATGGTTTATTTCACGTAAGGATTGCGCTTATGCAGCAGCTTGTGCTTTAAATAATCATTTATTACATCGAGCTGTTTTAAATATTAATGGTTTAGAACCATTATCTTATGGAGATTTCTTAGCTATTGGAAACAAAGCAACAGGAAATCATATCACTTATACAAAACTTACTGACGATGAACTCTATGCTTATTTTGATTCTATTGGTGTTCCTAGAAATACAGATGGAGATTTTTCAAAGACTCCAATCAAAGCAACATCAGAAGGAATGGTTACTTTTGGAACAACAGTTACACAAGGTTATTTAGATGTACCTGTCAGTGATTTTAGTTCGCTTACAGGAAGAAAACCTTTATCTATTCAATATATTTTTGAACATGTAGATGATTATTTATTAGGTGATCGTCATCCAACAGAATAAAAAAATGAGGGAGACCTCATTTTTTATTGTGCACAATTGTGAATAACTTGTGATTTATGTGCATTAATTGTTTATAAGAATAATAATGATCAAAGAAACAAATAAAATCGTTACAATAGCTGCTAATGCTAAAATAATTTTATTGGTCTTCTCTTTAAAAATCTTTTTTAAAAGATAATAAAGACCAACACCAATAAAAGCGCCTGTTGTATTGGTAATCAAATCTGTAATATCACTTGCCCCTATACAAAAAATATATTGAGATAATTCTAATGAAAGGCTTAATAGAAAACCAAGAAATATTGTTCGATCACTATTAGTATTTAATGTTTTTAAATAAAGCCCAAAAGGAATAAAAATAATCAGATTATCAAGAACTTCTCTTATTTGATAAGTTGTCTTATTTGGATAATAGAAGGGAATTAAATTAATGCTTCTAAAATGTGGTAATTGATCAATAGAAACAGATAATTTAAAAAGTATGATCCAAATGACTAAAAATATGTAAATAGTAAATAATATATGTGTAGTTTTTTTCATAAAGACTCCTTCTATAAAAATAGGTTGATGAAGCATCAACCTATTTTAATTAACTTTTAAATTTGTAAAGATTGTATTTAGCCACTAAATCTAATACTTTTTCAATATTTTTTTCTTCGATAACATAATCACGACTTGCATATCTACCTAGATCAGTTGGTGATTGAATTGAATAAGAAACACCTATTGTATAAAAATTTTTATTGATTGGATCATTGTAAAAATCATCATATTTTGTAATGAGTTTTTGATTGATAATATCGTTTATAAAATTCACGAAATTTGTATTATCTTTAGATGATTTCTTTGGACCAGTACTATAATTAATATCAGTTACATCGATTCCTTTATATTTAAGTTCAGTTTTTGTTTCATAGTTAGTCATAAATGAAAAACTAAAACTAGCTGATCTAATTGAGGAAGTAGATGGTACTTCATAAATTGAATGAAATCCTTTTGTACTGGCATAAACACTTGAAAAACCGATACAACTTACGACTAAAAGAATAAAGATCGTTGGGATTTTCCAATTAAAGTAAACTTTTCTTTTAGAAAAATAATACATAATTAAATAAATCATAAAGATTATTGTAAATGATAGAACATTTGATTTGAAATCTGTGGTATACATAACAAGTAACATCGCAAATGTTCCAAGAATAATAATTGATGGATACATAAAGAATGATTTTGTATGTGATTCACTTTGTTCAACTGTACGCTTGATAAATAAGCGATAGTTTACAAAAGAGAGAACTAAACTGATGATCAACCAATAGATTGATGAGATATGAGTTACATGTAGTTCTATATATTTCATTTGCGCTAATCCATTATAAGGAATACTTAAATAATAAAGAATATCATTAAGACCTTGTGTATAATTTCCTTCACCAAGCATCATTTTATATACGATATTTGTGGCACAGTTATTAAGTGCAATAAAGATAAGCAAAGGAAGAAAAATATAAGCAAATGAACAAATAAAGTTATCAACACTATTTTGTGTTAAAAGAGTAATTGTTGTAATAAAAGTATTCATCGCAAACATATGGACGATTGTTATAATTATTGCTAGAATAAAGGCGCCAATAGAAATACCCATTTTATAAGCGAAAATGCCTTGTGCTATGAGTTGATAAATAACAACAGGTAAAATGGTTGCAAAATAAGAAAATAAACTTGTTGTTAAGTAAAGTGATTCTTTCTGTATTGGTAAGGAAAAGTAAAGAATATTACTTTTCTTTTTTTGTAAAAAAGAAAATAAATAAATAGGTACAATACATGATAAACTTAATCCATAAACAAGAGAGAGTGTGCCTGTTAAATCTAATGAAGGTGTATACTCATTAAATACCCAAAAAGGAATAATGATACCAACGACATAAATAAGAATAAGATATTTCTTATTTTGTTTTATTAAATATTTAAAATAATCTTTATTAATCATAGACACCATACCCCTTTCTTTCCATTTCATAAATAAATATTTCTTCTAAATTTACAGGTAAAACTTCTAACATAATTGGATTGAACATTCTTAAATAATCTTTAATTTCATTGATGTCTCCTTTAACAACCATATTAATCACACGAGATTGTTTATGAAAAGATAGAACATCTAAATGACTAAATTCTTCTTTATTTAATTCTTCTTTAAAAGCAATTTGTATTTTATGAATATGATCTTTAATATCATAGAGATCACCCGATGTTGTCATACATCCATTTTCTAAAATACCAAAACTATCACAAATATCTTCCAATTCTCTTAAATTATGAGATGAAATAATAACTGTCATATTTTCATCAATCATTTGATTTATAGCTTTTTTAAAGGCTAAACGCATAACAGGGTCTAATCCATCAAAAGCTTCATCTAATAGTAAATATTTTGGTGCAATTGCAAGTGCTAAAGCAAACATCGCTTGTCTTTTCATTCCTTTTGAATAATCTTTTAAAGGTTTATTTTGTGGTAAACGGAATAAATCGACATAATGTTGGTACGTTTCTAAATTAAATTGTGGATAAAAAGTAAGATAGAAATCTTTCATTTCATCAATAGAAGCAAAGTGGAAATAGTAAGGATCATCACTAATGAATAAAATATCTTTTTTTACATCAGGATTTTCATAAACTTCTTTTCCATCAAACAAAATACTTCCTTCATCACATTTAGAAATCCCATTTAATAAATAAAGTAAGGTTGATTTACCAGCCCCATTAGGACCAATCAAACCAAAAATACTTCCTGAGGAAATTGTGACATTTAAATGATTTAAAACATTTTTATTTTCAAAAGATTTCATCACATCTTTAATTTCAATCATACAGTTTCCTCCTTATATACTTCTTCAATAATTTCTAATAATTTATCTTTGGTAATTTGATGCTTTTTCATTTCATTGACACATCCTTTAAAATCATCTAATTTATCATCTTTAATCAATTGATCAGTTTGATTATCAGCAATAAAACATCCTTTTCCTTTAATGGAATAAATATAACCTTGGTTCTCTAATTCTTGATAAGCCTTAGAAACAGTATTAGGATTAACACCAATATCTGTTGCAAGAGATCTTACCGAAGGTAATTTATCATTAGGAAGTAAAATGCCAATAGAGATAAATTCTAAGATTTGTTTTTTGAGTTGTTCAAAAATAGGAACTTTACTTTGAATATCTATTATAAACATAGAATCCTCCTAACTGTATTAGTGTCACTAGTACACTAATACAGTATAATACATTTAGTATTTTGTCAATAAGGTAAAGAAAAAAAGAACTCAATCATTGAATTCTTTTTCGTGTTTTTTGAAAAAATCATAAAAATAGCGAACATTTTCTAATTTATACCAAGGGGTAACTTCGTATTCTCTTGCATCTAAATTATAAATTTTAGCGTTTAAAGTACCTAACATAAAAGGAGAGTGTGTCGCAATAATAAACTGACACCCTAAATAATGTGTTAGTTCATTAATTTCTTGAGCTAAAGCAACTTGATTTGCAGGAGATAAAGAAACTTCGGGTTCATCTAATAAATAAAGAGCATTTGGTAAAAGATATTCTTGAAAGAACTGTAAAGAGGTTTCACCATTGGAATACTTTTCTTGAGAAAAAATGATATTTTCAATACGTTGTTCTTTCTTTTTATTTAAAACACTTTGTGCTTTTTCTAAAGATAATCCTTCTTGCATATAATCATAAGTTAAACCATGTTCTAAAATAGCTTTTTGTTGTATTTTTTTAATTTCATAGAGAATATCTTCACTTTTAATATAACGACTATTTTCAGGTAGTTGATAAAAAGGAATACCATCTTCATTGCTACCTAAACTATAGGCACATTCATTTTCAAATCTTTCACAATAATTTTCATAGTAAACATTACTTGCAGGCATTTCTTTTCCTTTTATTTTTAATTTACCAGCAATGATGTTAAGAAGTGTGGATTTTCCACAACCATTATTTCCATAAAAAATGGTAATAGGTGCAAAAGAAAAAGGCTCTATGTACTTATCTCTAAAGACATTATAGGGATAAATATTAGGATTTTTGAGTGTTTGATTGCTTAATTTAAAACTACTTAAATAGATCATAGAATGAACCTCCTTTAATAATTTTATTTTATTGAACTTTCAATATAAAAACAATTGAGAAAGTTAATAAAAATTATTATTTTTGTTTAAACAACTAAAGAAAGAAGTTATATAATTATTGATAAATATTTTGTATAATATTTTAAAAAGAAGGGGAAGCTATGAAAAAATTATATTTAATAGGTGGAACGATGGGTGTTGGCAAAACAACAACGTGTCAGGTCCTTAAAAGAAAATTAGATAGAAGCGTTTTTATAGATGGAGATTGGTGTTGGGATATGCATCCGTTCATGGTTAATGAAGAAACAAAAAAGTTAGTTTTAGAAAATATCTGCATGTTATTAAATAATGATTTAAAATGCAGTGTGTTTGATCATATTATTTTTTGTTGGGTCATGCATGAACAAAGTATTATTGATGATCTACTTTCACATCTTGATTTAAAAGATGTAAAAGTGATATCTATTTCTTTAGTTTGTCAAAAAGAAGCTTTGGAAAAAAGAATTCAAAAAGATATCGATCAAGGAATTAGAAAACCAGATGTCCTTGCTCGTAGTGTGGAAAGATTAGAAATGTATCAAAAATTAAATACATATAAAATTGATGTTTCTAATAAAACAATTGAAGAAGTTGTTAAAGAAATAATAAAAGTAGGTGATGAAAATGATTAGACATATTTTATTTTGGAATTATACAAAAGAAGTTAAAGAAAACCATTTAGAAAAAGAAACACTTCAAAAATTAAAAGAATCGGTTCAAACTTTAGAAGGAATTGAAGGCTTATTATGTGTGGAAATGGAAGAAAACTTGACTTCAGGTTATGATCTTGTTTTTTATAGTGAGTTTGAAAATTTAGAGGCATTAAAGAATTTTCAAAATCATTCATTACATGAAGCACATAAAAAGCGTTGTAGGAATCTTGTTTGTGAGCGTTTATGTGGAGATATTGAAAGATGAAAACAGAACATATTGAAGTTGTAGATTATGATTCGAAGTGGGTAAATGATTTTAATCAAATTAAAGGGGAAATAGAAGAAGCTTTAAAAGATTTAGTGCTTGCTGTTGAACATGTAGGAAGCACTTCTGTTCCTTTACTAGCAGCTAAACCAATCATTGATTTAGATGTTGTTATTGATCAAAATGATTTAAAAGAAGTTATTTTTCTTTTAGAAAATCATGGTTATATTTATGAAGGCGATTTAGGTCTTAAAGATCGCGAAGCTTTTAGATATGAAGGAAAAGAGCATTTAAGAACACATCATCTTTATGTATGTCCACAAGATTCTAAAGAATTGAAACGACATCTTGCTTTTAGAAATTATTTAAGAAAACATCCAAATATTGTAAAAGAATACGGTAAAATTAAAAAAGAAGCAGCAAAGTTGTATCCAAATGATATTGAAAAATATTGTATGTATAAATCACAAATTATTGAAAAAATTTATAAGGAAATAGGTCTATAAAAAATGAAGAAAAGTTATAAAGGATTTATTGCCTGGTTGGTTTTGTTTTGTGTAGGTATGTTTGTAATCATCTTTATTGATATCAAGAATATAAATTTAGTAGGTTTGGTTTTAGGTAATTATATGTTTATAACTCTTGCCGTTCTTACGGGCATGATTTATAAAAATGAGGCAATCTATTGGTATACAGGGATTTCTTATCAAGAAGCATGTGCGGTTACAAGCAAGCAAAGAAAAGAGTATGCGTATAAACATTTTATAAGATTTTTAATGGTTTGTTTAGGTTATTTTGTTTATTCAATTATTGCCTATTTTTTATCATTTTCATTTGGCATGAGTATCATTATTTGTTGTCTTTTAATGACAGTTTGCGCATTAAGTACGGTGTCAATTAAGTTATAGGAGTATTTTATGAGTTGTATTACGACATATACAAAAAAATATTTTGATCCATTAAATGTTGATGAAAGTTTATTAGATATTAAAGATATTGCACATGCACTTTCTTTAATATGTCGAGGAAATGGACATGTTCAATATTTTTATTCCGTAGCTCAACATAGTCTTGCTTGTGCTAAGGAAGCAAAGACAAGAGGATATAGTAAAGAAGTTATTTTAGGATGTTTGTTGCATGATGGAAGTGAAGTTTATTTAAGTGATGTTACAAGACCGATAAAAAAAGAACTTACTTATTATTTAGAAGTGGAAGATGCTTTACAAAATGTTATTTGGAAACATTTTATTCAAAGAGATTTAACAAAAGAAGAAACTAAATTAGTTTTTGAAATTGATGATGAAATGTTATCTTTGGAACTAAAAGAATTATTAAATGATGAAATCAATCGGAATTATTTAAAGTTGCAAAGAAAAGTTGATTTAAGTTTTGTAGCTTTTGAAACAATTGAAAATGAATTTATAGAATTTTATAAAGAGACGATGGAAATTTAAAATCGTCTTTTTCTTTACCCTTTCCTTATTTCTGTGTTAAAATTTGAGTATATATTTTTAAGGGGGACTCTTATATGGAACATGTTACATTTGATGAATTTTTTGATTTTGTAAAGAATGAAGATGCTGATTGGTATATTCCTGGCTTAAAAGAATATTTTGAAGGTTTAAATCAAGATGAAATTTATATACAAGACAATTTTTTGGGAAAACTTGTTTTTCAATTTAATAAATTTGAAAATAATTTAAAGAAAGCTGTTTTTGATAAGTTTATCTGTTATAAAAAAATGATGGATGAAAAAGAAAAAAGCAAACTTAAAAACAGTGCTAATGAAATAGCCAATGTTGATTTAGAAAGTGCTTATTCTTACAATGAACTTTTTGACAATGTTTCTCATAACAAATTATTAGAGGATATCAATAAATATAATAATTGTGGGGATGTTGATTCTGGTTTTGGAATAGAATTAAGATTTAATGAAATACATGAAGAAGAAACTTTTAACCAAGGTTCTTTAGATATTATAGGAAGTGTTTCATTTAACTCACATAAAAGTGGAAAAGTCTTTGATTTTCCATTTACAATGACCATTGGTTTAGATTCAGACTCTTATTTTGAAAAAGAGGGGGATATCTATAAGATATATAAATTTAGGGAGTTCTATGCTTTTTCTAAAATCTATGGTACAGAAGATACAATACATTATAGATATAGAAAAAATGATTTTCCATTAGAAAAATATGGTACATATGGTGTACATGTTGATAGTGATATTCCTTTTGCTGGTGATAAGTATTCAATTTATATGTTTAGAAATGACTATGCCCCATTTAAATATGCTTTCCAATATGACTGTCTAACTCATTTAGTTAAATCTGAACTTGGGAAAGAGCTTTTAGAAAATGGTGCTAAAGAAGATTTATTAAGAATTCTATACAATAGGATAGCTTATGTTGTTGATGAAAGCCTTATGCCAAAATATGATTAAGATGTTATCTTTAAAACAATTGAAAATGAATTTATAGAGAAACGATGGGATGAATCATCGTTTTTTTACTTTTACTTAACATTTCTTTTCATAAAAATGATAGTTGATTATCTTAAAAATAAGTATGCTTTTTCTAAATTAAAGAAAGGGAAATGAAAAAAATGCCATCAACTTATGCACATTATCGATTTGGACAAGAAGTTTTAAAAGAACTACCAAACGATATCAAAAAAATAATTATAAAAAATAAAGAACGCTATGATATTGGACTACATGGTCCAGATCTCTTGTTTTATTATTTACCATTAAAAACCAATGAAATTAATTCAATAGGTTATAACATGCACGAAAAAACAGGAAAAGAAGTATTTGATACTTTTAGAAAAATGATGACTTCTAAAAAACAAATCAATCATTACCTAGCTTATTATTATGGATTTATTTGTCATTTTGCCTTAGATGCAACGTGTCACGGTTATATTGAAAAAAGAATTCATGAAAGTGGAGTATCACATGGAGAAATAGAAGTTGAATTTGATCGTTTTTTAATGATTGAAGATGGATTAAATCCTATCTCACATCATTTGACGAATCATTTAGTGGCGTGTGAGGAAAATCCAAAATGCATAGAAAGTACTAAAAAATTAAATGAGCTTTATCACATTGGTAAAGAAAGAGCGTTACAGCTTTTAACAGAAAATAATACTAATAATGATTTATATCATTACACATTCAGTGGAAAAGAGGAAAAAAATGAGATTTAAAATGACAAAAGAAGAGAAAAACTGGGTCTTATATGATGTAGGAAACTCAGCATTTGTTCTTCTGGTATCAACAATCATGCCAATTTATTTTAATTACTTATCAGAAAAAGCAGGGCTATCTTCTATTGATTATTTAGCTTTTTGGGGTTATGCTGCATCAATTGTTACAATTATTGTTGCTTTTTTAGGACCGGTCTTAGGGACTTTAGCTGATACAAAAGGTTATAAAAACCCATCTTTATAATCACTTTATTAATTGGTTGTATTGGATGTTTTTTACTTGGTTTTATTAAACAGTGGCTATTCTTTTTAATTGTTTTCATTATTGCTAAGATAGGTTTTTCCAAAAGCTTGATTTTCTATGATTCGATGCTTTCTGATGTAACAACGCCTGAACGTGTAGATCATGTTTCTTCTCAAGGATATGCCTGGGGTTATATTGGAAGCTGTGTTCCTTTTGTTATCTGCCTTCTTCTTGTTTTAAATGCTGGAAAGATTGGACTATCTATGGAAATGTCAATGATGATTTCTTTTGCTATTATTGCTTTTTGGTGGTTTGGTCTTACTTTACCACTATTAAAAACTTATCAACAAAAATATTATGTAGAAAGAAAACCCCATGCGATGCAAAACAGTTTTAAACGTTTATTTGAAACGATAAAAAATGTTAGAAAAGAAAAAAAGATTTTCTTATTCTTACTTGCGTTTTTCTTTTACATAGATGATGTTTATACCATTATTGATATGGCTACAGCCTATGGAACAGCTTTAGGTTTTGAAAGTACCGGATTGTTATTAGCTTTATTATTAACCCAAGTTGTTGCTTTTCCTTTTGCTATTTTATTTGGAAGATTATCATCAAAATATGAAGCAGCTAGACTAATAAGAGTTTGTATATTAGCTTATTTGGGTATTTCAATTTTTGCGATTTTCCTTACAAAACAATGGCAATTTTGGTTGTTAGCTGTTTTAGTAGGAATGTTTCAAGGAGGTATTCAATCTTTATCAAGATCCTATTTTACAAAAATCATTCCTTTAGAAAAATCAGGAGAATACTTTGGGTTAATGGATGTTTGTGGAAAAGGAGCTTCGTTTTTAGGAACAATAGTTGTTGGTGTTTTATCACAAACAACAGGTCAAATTAATCTTTCTCTAGGAGCTCTATCTGTTTTCTTTATGTTAGGAATTGTATTTTTTAGAATGTCTGAAAAAAGAGAAGGTTAGTGAACTACAAGTTCAATGACAGTCTTCTTTTTTTATTTTAAAATAATAGTGGTGATAGAAATGAAGAAAAAATTAATAAATCCTTTAAAAATAGGAAAGAATTTAAAAAGATGTGTTGATCAAATGGGGTATAAAGTAAAAGATATTCAAGAGTATTTATGTTTAGAATGTCCTCAACCAATTTATCGTTGGTTTAAAGGAAGTACATATCCTTCAATTCATCATTTATATGCATTAAGTTGTTTATTTGGGGTAAGTATGAATGAATTAATTGAAGAAGATGAGAGAAAAGAATGGGGTTATCGTATTTATCAAATGAAAGAGGGGAAAATGACATTAGAAAATCAAGAAATTTTGTAAGCGTATTTCTTGATTATTTTTTAGTATTCAAGTATGATATAGATACCCTATAGGGGTGGGAGGTGTAGTAATGAAAAAGAAATATGATGTCGTTGGGATGACATGTAGTGCTTGTTCAGCTCATGTAGATAAAGCAGTAAGAGGGTTGGATGGTGTTGATGATGTTAATGTCAATTTATTGCAAAACTCAATGACTGTTGAATTTGATGAAAATAAACTAAGTGAAAGTCAAATTTTTGAGGCCGTAGATAAAGCAGGTTATAAAGTTCAAAATATTGGTGAAAAACAGGTTTCAAATGTTCAAGAAAATGAAAATGAGCATAAAAAGAAGAATTTGATTTTATCATTTATTTTCTTGATTCCTTTATTTTATATCAGTATGGGACATATGATAAATTGGCCTTTACCAAGTATTCTCTTAGGTCATGAAAATATGATGATCTTTGTTTTAGTTCAATTATGTTTAGTTGTTCCTATTATGTTCATCAATAGAGGTTATTATATTCGAGGCTTTAAAACTTTATTCAATCGTAGTCCAAATATGGATTCTTTGATTGCCTTAGGTTCTTCAGCAGCTTTTATTTATAGTTTATATGCTACTTTTATGATGGCTTATTATCTAGGAAGAATGGATATGGATATGACCCATCATTATATGATGCAACTTTACTTTGAATCAGCAGGAATGATTTTAACATTAATTTCTTTAGGTAAATATTTAGAATCACGTTCTAAACAAAAGACTTCAGAAGCGATTGAAAAATTGATGAAGCTGATGCCTTCAACAGCTATTGTCTTAAAAGAAGGAAAAGAAGTTGAAATAGCCATTGAAGATGTTCAAATTGGTGATGTTGTGATTGTTAAACCAGGTAACAATATTCCTTTGGATGGAAAAATCATTCAAGGACATGGTTCAATCAATGAAGCGATGATTACAGGAGAAAGCTTACCAGTTGATAAAACAATTGGAGATCAAGTTATTGGTTCAACCAATAACCTGGATGGTTATATGCAAGTAGAAGTTAGTCATACTTCAGATGATACAACGCTTTCTAAGATTATTCGTTTAGTAGAAGAAGCAGGTGCTTCTAAAGCGCCAATTGCGAAACTTGCCGATAAGATCAGTGGTGTCTTTGTACCAACCGTTATTACAATTGCAATCATTACTTTCATTTTATGGTTGACCCTTGGAAATAAAGATTTCCACTTTGCTTTAAACTGTGCGATTTCAGTTCTTGTTATTTCTTGTCCATGTGCCTTAGGGCTTGCCACTCCTACAGCAATCATGGTTGGAACGGGGAAAGGGGCTAACTTAGGTATCTTAGTTAAATCAGCACAACATTTAGAAGAACTTTCTAAATGTGATACGATTGTTTTAGATAAGACGGGAACACTTACTGAAGGGAAACCTCAAGTTACAGAAGTTTATCCAATTGGTGTAAGTGAAAATGATTTATTGAAATATGCTGGTTCAATTGAACAATATTCTAAACATCCACTTGCCAAGGCGATTCATAGTTATGTTTTAGAACAAGGTTTATCTATTGATTCATTAGATCATTTTGAAATGAAACAAGGTCTAGGACTTGTAGGTGACTTAAAAGGAGAAATTCTTTTATCAGGAAATAGACGTTTGATGGAAGAAAATGGTGTTGATCTTTCTTCGATTGAAAATCTCTATAAAGAATTATCTTCTAAAGGAAAGACACCTTTATTTTATAGTTATGCCGGTCAACTTATTGGTTTAATTGTTGTTTCTGATGTCTTAAAACAAACAAGTAAACATGCTATTGATTGTTTAAAAGATATGAACATGAATATCTATATGTTGACAGGGGACAATCAATTAACAGCCAATGCCATTGCTGATGAATTAGGTATTGAAGCCATTGGTGAAGTCTTACCAAAAGATAAAGAAAAACATGTAAGAAAATTACAAGAAAAAGGACATCGTGTTATCATGGTTGGTGATGGAATCAATGATGCACCAGCCCTTGTAAGAAGTGATGTTGGTATTGCAATGACTTCTGGTATTGATATTGCGATTGAATCTGCTGATATTGTCTTAATGAAAAATGATTTACAAGATGTTGTTGTGGCTTATGAACTATCAAAAGCGACAATTAAAAATATTAAAGAAAACTTATTTTGGGCATTCTTCTATAATGTCATTGGTATTCCTGTTGCTGCAGGAGTGTTCTATTCAATCTTTGGCTGGTTATTAGATCCAATGTATGGAGCAGCAGCAATGTCATTAAGTTCTGTCTTTGTTGTATCGAATGCACTTAGATTAAGATTCTTTAAACCAAAACATCAAATTATTCAAATACAAGAAAATAGGAAAAAGGAAGAAAAGAAAATGAAAAAAGTATTAGTAGAAGGAATGATGTGTGAACATTGTAAAGCACACGTAGAAAAAGCATTAAATGCTATTGATGGTATTCAAGCAACAGTTGATCTTGAAAAAAACTGTGCTTTTGTAGAAGGTGAAGCTAACGAAGCAATCTTAAAACAAGCTATTGAAGAAGCTGGATATACTTATAAAGGAATTGAATAAGTATGATGGCCGATAAAAAACAGGTCACAAGACTTTTAAAAACGGCAAGAGGACAAATTGATGGTATCTTAAAAATGGTGGAAGAAGATCGCTATTGTATTGATATTTCACATCAAATCATGGCAAGTGAAGCTATTTTAAAAAGAGCCAACAAAGAAGTCTTAAAAGCTCATATGACACATTGTGTACATGATGCAGTTAATAGTGAAGATTGTGATCAAAAAGTTGAAGAAATGATTAAAGTATTAGATAATCTGTTAAAGTAAGAAATCTTGAAAAAGGTTTCTTTTTTTATGTAAAAAAGATATAATACCGTCTTATATAAGACGGTATTTAGAAACTTACATGTTTATAATATAGATAAAAAAGAATATCTAATAAGGTAAATATTTTAATTGCAAGGCGTGAATGGTACAATTATTAATATAAAATAAAAAAGTTCCGAAGAACTTTTTCTAATCACCTAAGTGATGTCATGTTACTGACGCTTTAGCATAAGCTTTATTTTAACTGTGTTGTGTTATTTTGAATGATTACTAAACCTATTTTTGGGTGATTATGAAATAATCAGTGTTTTATAGTTATATTATTTTGAATGTTATGAGACGTAAAAAAACTATATTTATAATTGGATTAAGAAATAAATTTCCTTTCTAGCAAAAATCCATAGTTTTAAAGTTGTGTTGTTTTGTATCGGGTATCTGATAATAATTTGTTGTTGTCACTAAATACTAGTGGCAACTTTGTTAGATACAGATTTGCCTGTATAAAAAATCTTTGTTTTAAAATTGAATATACGAAATGTAGCGATAAACACTACATTTTTTTATTTCTAGACAAGAATATGAATTTATGTCATAATAGTCAAGCTATTACAAAAGAAAGGAATGACGTTATGATATCAACACAAAATGTATCTTTAAGATATGGAGATAGAGCTTTATTTGAAAATGTTTCTGTTAAATTTACTGAAGGAAACTGTTATGGAATTATTGGTGCTAATGGGGCTGGTAAATCTACATTTTTAAAAATCTTATCAGGAGAAATTGAACCTAATAAGGGAGAGGTTATTATTGAACCTCATAAAAGATTATCAGTATTAAAACAAGATCACTTTGCTTATGATGAAAATAAAGTTGTAGAAACAGTAATTATGGGTAATAAAAGACTTTATGAAATCATGCAAGAAAAAGAAAGATTATACGCAAAAGAAGATTTTAATGATGAAGATGGTATTTTACTTGGTGAATTAGAAGGTGAATTTGCGGATATGGATGGATGGAATGCAGAAGCTGATGCAGAAACAATGTTAAATGGTTTAGGAATTACTTCTGAATTTCATGATATGTATATGAAAGATCTTGATGGTAATCAAAAAGTAAAAGTTTTATTAGCGCAAGCTTTATTTGGTGATCCTGATATTTTATTATTAGACGAACCAACAAACCACTTGGATTTAAAAAGTATTAATTGGTTAGAAAACTTCTTATTAAATTTTAAAAATACTGTCATTGTTGTTTCTCATGACCGTCATTTTTTAAATAAAGTATGTACACATATTGCGGATATTGATTATAGCCGTATTCAATTATATGTAGGAAACTATGATTTCTGGTATGAATATAGCCAAATGCAAATCCAACAAGCAAAAGATCAAAATAAAAAAGCAGAAGCTAAGAAAAAAGAATTAGAAGAATTTATTGCACGATTCAGTGCCAATGCTTCTAAAGCAAAACAAGCTACATCAAGAAAAAAATTATTAGATAACTTAGAAATGGTAGATATTAAACCATCTCTTAGAAGATATCCTTTTATTGGTTTTAAACCAGGGAGAGAAGTTGGGAATATTGTTTTAAATGTTGAAGGTCTTACTAAAGTAGTTGATGGAGAAAAACTTATTAATAATGTTTCATTCTCTATTCAACCAAATGAAAAAGTCGCTTTTGTGGGAGATGATAAAGCAACTGAAGCTTTCTTTAAAATCATTATGGGTGAAGATGAAGATTATGAAGGAGAATTCAAATGGGGAATTACGACATCACAATCTTATTTTCCTAAAGATAATTCAAAATACTTCAATGATTGTGAATTAAGCCTAGTTGATTGGTTAAGACAATTTACTGATGGTAATGTTTATGAACAAGATTTAAGAGGATGGTTAGGACGTGTTCTTTTCTCTGGAGAAGAAGCGTTAAAGAAAGCCAATGTCTTATCTGGAGGAGAAAAGGTAAGATGTATGCTTGCTAAAATGATGATGGAAGATGCGAATGTTCTTGTTTTTGATGAACCAACAAACCATTTAGATCTTGAATCAATTCAAGCATTAAACCAAGGTCTTATTCAGTTTAAAGAAAATATTCTCTTTACATGTCATGACCACCAATTTGTACAAACGATTGCAAATAGAATTATTGAATTTAATAAAGAGGGCATTATTGATCGTTTATCAACTTATGATGAATATTTAGAATATAAAGAAGACTTAGAAAACAAATAGAGGACTTCATTGAAGTCCTCTATCTTTTTAATGTTTTTATAAGGGAAGGAAATTTGAAAAAAATTCTAAGAAAGATGTTTAAATATTATTTATCTTTCTTGACTATAATATAAACATTGATTGTGAACTGAATATTTCTTTTCAAAACAAAAAAGACTTTTTCAAGCCTTTTTGTTTAAATAATAATTTGGGAAGGGAATATGAATTTATTATTTAAGAAAGATGATTTATCTTTCATGACTACAATATAGTATAAAAATATACCAAGATAATGGTCATATTGTGTGTTTTTATGGGACGAGTAAAAATAAATGATAAAGAACATTGAAAAAAATTATCGATTTGGTAAAATTGTCTTAAATAATGTGAGGTGATAAAGTGGAATTACATTTTACAAAAATGGAAGGTATTGGCAATGATTACATTTATGTTGATGGAATCAACCAAGATGTCAATATGACACCAGAGTTTATTAGTCGTATTTCTGATCGTCATTTTGGTATCGGTGGAGATGGTATGATTGTTATTTTAAAATCAGATATTTATGATTTTAAAATGCGTATGTTTAATCTTGATGGAAGTGAAGGAATGATGTGTGGTAATGGAATTCGTTGTTTTGCAAAGTTCTGTTATGATCATCATTTAACGGATAAAAAAGTATTGAATATTGAAACAAAAGCAGGGTTACGTATCGTTGAACTTGTTTTTGAAGGTGATGAAGTCGTTGGCGCAAAAGTGGATATGCAAGAACCAATTTTAGACTGTAAAGAAATTCCGGTAATTTTTAATCAAGAAAAAATGATTAATGAAAAAGTAAAAGTAGGGGACAAGGAATATTCTTTAACAGCTGTTTCAATGGGAAATCCTCATGTTGTTACATATGTTGACTCATTGGATTTTGATATTGAAACAATTGGAAAACAATTTGAACATCATGAAATGTTTCCAAAATCTGTCAACACTGAATTTGTAGAAGTAATCAATGATCATTATTTAAAAATGCGTGTATGGGAAAGAGGCAGTGGTGAAACAATGGCTTGTGGAACTGGTGCATGTGCCGTTATGTATGCAAGTTATATCAATGGTTATTGTAAAGAAAAAGCAACAGTTGAATTGCTTGGTGGTAAGTTAGAAATTGAACTAAAAGAAGGACATATTTTTATGACAGGACCAGCAACAACTGTCTTTGAAGGAAAAATAAAAGTATAAGGAGAGAAATATGTTACAAACTGCAGAAGAAATTATTAAATATATTGGTGATGCAAAGAAACAAACACCAATTAAAATGTATTTAAAAGGGGAAAATTTACCTGATACAGATGCATTCCATTTATTTGGAGACAGTCATTTTAAAATCGCTATTGGTGATTTAGATGCAATCAACGCTTATGTTGAAGAAAATAAAGATTTAATCAAAGATTCATTTATTGAACAAGATCGTCGTAATAGTGCAATTCCAATGCTAGATATGAGAAATATCAACGCACGTATTGAACCAGGATGCTTCATTCGTGAAAATGTTTCTATTGGAGATAATGCCGTTATCATGATGGGAGCTGTTATCAATATCGGTGCTAAAATTGGAGAAGGATCAATGATTGATATGGGTGCTGTTTTAGGAGGACGTGCTGAAGTAGGAAAACATTGTCACGTTGGTGCCGGAGCAGTGCTTGCAGGTGTCATTGAACCACCTAGTGCGTCACCTGTTATCCTAGAAGATGATGTTTTAATTGGTGCTAATGCTGTTGTCATCGAAGGTGTTCATATTGGTAAAGGTGCTGTTGTTGGTGCAGGAAGTATTGTTACTCAAGATGTACCTGCCGGAGCTGTTGTTGTAGGTAACCCAGCAAGAATCATCAAAGAACAAAAAGATGAAAAAACAGAAGGAAAAACACAATTAATGGATGATTTACGTAAAATCTAGGATAAACTTATGAAACAATTATTAGATCAAATCAAGGAATGGCGTCGTCATTTACACACCATTCCTGAAATTGGCTTTCAAGAATATAAGACATCAGCTTATCTTTATGAACAATTAGAAAAGATGGGTTATCAACCACAAAAAATAACAGAGACGGGAATCGCTGTTTATTTAGATTTTCATAAAGAAAAAACGATTGCTTTTCGTAGTGATATTGATGCTTTAGAAATTACTGAACAAACGGGTGCAGAGTTTAAAAGCACATATCAAGGAAAGATGCATGCGTGTGGTCATGATGGACATATGGCAGCTCTTTTAGGACTTGCTTATAAATTAAAAGATGTCAAAGACTTACCAAATAATGTTTTACTTATTTTTCAACCTGGTGAAGAAGTCGTTGATGGAGCACCATCAATTATTCGTACCGGTATTTTTGAAAAATACAATGTTAAAGGAATTTATGGACTTCATATGTTTCCTGATGTTGATGCTGGGAAAATTGCTTGTCGTAAAGGACCATTGATGGCTGAAAGTGGTGAACTTGATGTGACGATTCATGGTAAAAGTGCCCATGCGGGTAAATATCATGAAGGTATTGATTCGATTGTGATTGCTAGTTTTCTTATTAGTAATTATCAAAGTATCATTTCGCGTATGATTTCACCTATGCAACCTTGTGTTTTAAATATTGGTGAAATTCATGGTGGAACAGTAAGAAATATTGTTGCAAGTCAAACAGAATTTCATGGCACATTAAGAACTTATAGTGAAGAAGTCTTTTCACGTATTGTAGAGGCAATGAAAGGCTTTAATCAAGGAATGGAACAAGCTTATGGTTGTACCATTGATTTTGCTTGTCAACCATTTAATCCACCGGTTTTAAATGATGCTCATTTATATGAACAATTAAAGAAAAATGCAGGTGAAAACTTTGAAGAACTTGAAGAACCTGTCATGTTGGCTGAGGACTTTGCGCATTATCAAAAAGTAATACCAGGTGTTTTCTTCTATGTGGGAACAAGATGCAAAGAATATACATCTGGCTTACATACACCAACTTTTAATTTCCACGAAGAAGTCTTAGTACAAGCTGTTGAACTTTATGAAAGACTTGCAAAAAATGTACAATTGGGGGACTAGATATGAATTATTATGATAGATCATTAGATGCATTAATGCATGCTTATGGAAGATATGATGTCACATTTGATCATGGTGATGGCATTCATTTATATGATGTAAACCAAAAAGAATATATTGATTTCTTTTCAGGAATTGGGGTTAATTCTTTTGGCTATAATTATCCAGCTTATGTTGAAGCAATGGAAAAACAACTTCATCGTTTAATGCATATTTCAAATTATTTCAATACTGTAGAAACAATTGAAGCAGCTGAATGTGTTAAAAAAGCAACTAAGTTAGATAAAGTATTCTTTACAAATTCAGGAGCTGAATCAACAGAAGGTGCTTTAAAATTAGCGCGTAAATATTATTATCAAAAACATGGAAAAGCGGACAGTGAAATTATTTCATTAAATCATTCTTTCCATGGTAGAACAACAGGATCTGTTAAACTTACTGGAAATGCTCATTATCAAGAAGCTTTTGGACCATTGATTGAAGGGGTCAAATATGCTGAAATTAACGATTTAGATAGTGTTAAAGCATTACTGAATGAAAAAACAGCAGCTATTATTGTTGAACCAGTTCAAGGTGAAGGTGGTGTCTATGTTTGTTCAAAAGAATTCTTAACAGGTTTAAGAAAACTTTGTGATGAAAGAGATATTGCTTTGATTTTAGATGAAGTACAATGTGGAATGGGGCGTACAGGAACAATCATGACTTATTTCCAATACGATATCTTACCTGATATTTTATGTCTAGCAAAAGGAATCGGGGCAGGTTTTCCAATGGGAGCTTTTGTTGCTAATAAAAAATTTGCGGCAGCTATGGAACCAGGAGATCATGGTTCGACTTATGGCGGAAATCCAATGGCTGGGCAAGCATGCCGTACCGTTTTTAAAATCTTAAAAGATACTAAAATGATTGATCATGTTCAAGATATTAGTGAATATTTAATTGAAAAATTAGATGATTTACAAGAAGAATTTCCATGTATTAAAGAAAGACGTGGTTTAGGTTTAATGATTGGTCTTGAATTTAATAAACCAGTTAAAGATATTGTAAAAACATGTTTAGATTTAGGTTTAATTGTCGTTACGGCTGGAACTCATGTTGTAAGAATGCTTCCACCGTTTATTACAACTGAAAAAGATGTGGATCAAGCAATTGCAATTTTAAAAGAAGCAATTGAAAAAAATTAAAAAATTTAAAAAATAAAAAGAAAAAATGGATATTTTGGCGTATATAAGGATGAGGTGATCAATATGTCAAAGTATCCAATTTTTTTACAAGACAATGAAAATAGCTGTGGTGCTTATTGTCTTAAAATGCTTTTAAATTATTATAAAAGAGATGACGAAATAAAAAACATCAAAAAAAGATGTCGCCTTTGTAAAGAAGGTATCAGTGTTTATGGCTTAATCCAAGTCTTAAAACAATATCATATTGAAGCAAAAGCTTATCAATGTGATTTTAAACATCTTGAAGAAATTCAAACTCCTGCCATTATTCATTTAAAACAGGGAGAACTCTATCATTATGTCGTACTTTATAAAATAAAGGAGACTTATTTTGTAGTCGGTGATCCTGCTAAAGGTCTTATAAAAATGAGTTATGAAGTGATGTCAAAAGAATTTACAGGAATTCTTATTACAATTCATCATGTAGGACGTCCTATTGAAGAAAGAGAGTCATATACATTAAAAAACTTTATAACGTATCATTTAAAACAACATTATCAAGCAATCCTATCAATTCTTTTAAAAACAATTATTATTTCTTTACTAACAATGATTTTTTCTTATTACTATCAAATCATGATTGATTCTTTTTCAAATTACCCTTATTTAAAAATTCTTCTTATTTCTGGTGGTTTTTGTTTACTTTATGTTTTTAAACTTTTATTAGATTATTATCGACAACATCATATTTTAGAACTCAGTCGTACATTAAATGATGAATATGTTTCTAAGACTATGCAAAATATGATTTATCAAGATTTTCAATATTTTCAACAACTTGAAAAAGGAGCTCTTCTTTCAAGGGCACAAAATCTATTTGAACTTAGTCAGTATTTTATTGAATTTTATCATGTAGTTTTTATTGATTGCGTGATGCTCCTTTTTATTTGTGGTGTGTTACTTTTTATAAATGTGTTTTTATTTGTTGTGACATTTATTATGATGGGAATTATTTTTATTGCTTTTTATTTTTATAATAGAAAACTTCATATTGAAAATAAAAAGATTATGGAACAAAAAGAAAGACTTAATGATGGTATTTTAGAATATCAAGAGAATTTTTTTCAAACAATCCAGTTTAAAATAAGGAAAATGATGAAAAATAAATTAGCTTTTCATTATGATGAATATTTTAAAAATATATATAACCATGATGAAATAACACTTGCGCATCAAATTAAACTCGAATCTTTAATTCAACTAATGATTATGTTTTCTTTATTAATTGCCTTGTTTCTTTATAAAAAAGAAATAATGACTTTAGGAAATGTCATGTTTGTATACTTATTGCTTTCTTATATGATAGATCCTTTAATGAAGTTTTCTTTATTTATTGCGATGCATGATGAATTAAAGATCATTTTTGAAAGATATAAAGAAATGATTCCAGAAAAGAAGGAAAGAAAAAGAAGAATTAAAAAAATTAAGAGTATTGAATTAAGGCATGTAAGTTTTAGTTATGGTTATACTCGTCCTTTTTTCGATCATCTTCAATTAAAAATAGATCATTCTTTATGGATAAAAGGAAAAACTGGAAGTGGGAAATCAACGTTATTAAAGATAATTATGGGGCAATATGAACCAAGCAAGGGAGATATTTATATTAATAACTATCGTTTACAAGATATTGATTTCAATAGTTATTATCAACATATTAAATATTTAGATAAAACACCTGTCTTTTATAAAGAAACTTTACGTACGAATTTGATTTTTGATCGTCAAGAACTAGAAGAAGAAATGAAAGAATTGCTTTATTATTTTAAAATGGAAACATTCATTTCAGCCCTAGATCTTTATCTAGATGAAGCAGGAGGTTTCCTTTCATCAGGACAAGCACAATTAATGATGATTATTCGTGCGTTGTTATTTAAACCAGATGTTTTGATTTTAGATGAAGCTTTTAGTAATATTGACCAAGAAAGACTTGAACTTTTAATGGATTATTTAAAGAAACAAGAGATGATTATTCTTGTTGTTAGCCATCAAATAAATATGATGAACTGTTTTCCAGACTATGTTATAATTGACTCAGGAAAAATAGTGGGTGAGGAAGATTATGGAAATTGATTTAGCGCTTATTAATGAATTAGAAGATTTTAATGAAGATTATGAAGAAGTTTATTTAAAGATTATTAGAGAAGCATGTAAAGAGCTTGATATTCAAGATGATTTAGAGTTATCGGTCATTTTTGTAGATGATAAACGTATTCATGAAATCAATCGTGAATATCGTCAAATTGACCGTAGTACAGATGTTATTAGTTTTGCCTTAGAAGATAGCGAACAATATTATATTGAAGGAATGCCAAGAGAAATTGGAGATATCTTTATCTCAATTGATCATGCGAAAATGCAAGCAGAAGAATATGGACATTCTTTCTATCGAGAAATGTGTTTTTTATTTACACATGGTTTATTACATCTTCTTGGTTTTGATCATATGAATGAAGAAGATGAAAAAGTTATGTTTGGTAGACAAAAAACAATTTTAGATGCTTTAAATATTACAAGGGAGTAATTAAAATGGATCAAGAAAAATTGATAGAACTTGCATGGTTGGCAAGAGAAAATGCGTATACACCTTATAGTCATTTTAAAGTAGGGGCTTGTGTTGCTTTAAAAGATGGAACTTATGTACAAGGCTGTAATATTGAAAATGCAGCTTATGGTTCAACGATGTGTGCTGAACGTAATGCTGTCTTTGGAACTTATTGCAAAGGCTATCGAAAAGAAGATATCGTCGCTCTTGCTATTGTGGCAGATTGCACACCGATTGCATCCCCATGCGGAGCTTGTCGACAAGTTTTGTCAGAACTTGTGGCTTTAGATATGCCCATCTTTCTAGCAAATAAAGAAAAAGTAGAAAAACATACAATTGGTGAATTATTACCGATGGTATTTATAGGAGAAAGTTTATAATGTTTAAATCAGGATTTGTCAGTATCGTGGGACGTCCTAATGTAGGAAAGTCTACACTTTTAAATCAAATTTTAAAAACAAAATTAGCAATCATGTCTGATGTTGCACAAACAACACGTAATACGATTCAAGGTATTTATACAGATGATGAGGCACAAATTATTTTTATGGATACACCTGGTATTCATAAACCTCAAGATGGTTTAGGAAACTTTATGAATACAACAGCTTTAAATAGTATTTATGGAGTAGATATGGTGTTATTTATTGCACCAGCCAACGAAACTATTGGACGAGGGGATCGATTTATTATTGAAAGATTAAAAGAAGCTAATGGTCCGGTTTTCCTTTTACTTAATAAATGTGATCTTGTTTCTAAAGAAGAAGTCGTTAAGAAACTTACAGAATGGAAAGAACTTTTTGATTTTAAAGAAATTATTCCAATTTCTGCTTTAGAAGATCAAAATGTCGATACACTTATTTCTACTATTAAAAAATATTTAAATGAAGGAATGATGTATTATCCTAAAGATCAAATGACAGATCATCCTGAAAGATTTGTCATGGCTGAATTTATTCGAGAAAAAATACTTTATTTTACTAGAGAAGAAGTTCCTCATAGTGTAGCTATTGTTGTTGAACGTATGTCAGAACAAGAAGATGGCAGTGTTGAAGTCATTGCAACCATTGTCGTTGATCGTAAATCACAAAAAGGAATTCTTATTGGAAAACAAGGATCAATGATTAAAAAGATTCGTCAAAATGCTCAAAGAGAAATGAAACGTTTCTTACAAACACCTGTTCATCTTGAATTATTTGTAAAAGTTGAAAATAATTGGCGTAATAAACAAAAATATTTAAAAGAATTTGGTTATAACGAAGATGACTATTAAAAAAGAAGAAGTTGTTTGTCTAGGAATTGTCTTAAAGACACAATCTTATAAAGAAAGTGATGCTTTAGTTACTGTTTATTTTAAAGATTATGGAAAGATGACATTAATTGCACGTGGTGTAAAGAAATTAAAAAGTAAAAATGCTTCAGCTTGTCAAAGTTTGACATTGTCTGAATTTACTTTTATCCCACGTAATGGACTTTCAACTCTTATTAAAGCAAGTTCGGTTGATTTCTATCGCTATCTTAAAGAAGATATCGAATTAGAAGCTTACGCAAGTTATTTTATGGAATTTGTTTTAAGAAACGAAGAAGAAAATCAACCTGATTTAGATGTATTCAATCATTTAAAAGAAGCACTTGATGCTCTAAATCATGGTTACCCACCTCAACTTGTTTATTTACTTTACAATGCGTATATTTTAAAAAGATGTGGAGTTGCTTTGCAAGTAGATGGTTGTGTTCGTTGTTTAAAACAAAATCGAATTGCTGGGTTAAGTTTGGAAGACGGGGGCTTTGTTTGTTTAGATTGTTTATCACTTCGTGACAAACAACTAGATAAAGAAACTTTAAAAGCTTTTCGCTACATTAATAAAATTTGCTTTAAACAAATCGATCAATTAAAGATTTCTCAAGAATCAATCGATCAATTGATTGAAATTATGGACTATTATGTAGATGAAATGACCGGAATTTTATTTAAGACCAAGAAAATGATAAAAAGTCTTGAAAAATTATGACAAAAGTCGACACTTTTGTCTTTTTTTATATACATTTTTTGACTATAATAAAAATAAATTCAAAGGGGGAGATACATATGGGGCAGTTTTTACCGATAAATAGAAAAGAAATGGACGAAAGAGGATGGCAAGAGGTTGATTTTGTCTATATTTGTGGAGATGCCTATGTGGATCACCCGTCATTTGGTGCGGCGATTATCTGTCGTACATTAGAAGCCAATGGGTTTAAGGTGGCTTTTTTATCACAACCAGATTGGCATAACGTGGAAGAATTCAGACAATTTGGTAAACCTAAATTAGGTTTCTTGATTTCTTCGGGAAATATTGATTCAATGGTCAATCATTATACAGTTTCTAAAAAAAGAAGACATAAAGATTCCTATACACCAGGAGGTAAAGGTTTTAAAAGACCAGATCGTGCCGTTATTGTTTATAGTCAAATGGCAAGACAAGCTTATCCGGATACAAACATTATTCTTGGTGGTATTGAAGCTTCTTTACGACGTTTAGCACATTATGATTATTGGAGTGACAAAGTTAGAAAATCAATTATTATTGATGCCAATGCCGATTTATTAATGTTTGGTATGGGAGAAAATAGTATTATTGAAGTGGCAGAAGCTTTAGAAAGTGGTTTGGAAATTAAATATTTAACCTATTTAGATGGAACTGTTTATAAAACAAAGAATATAGATGATCTTTCAGATTATATTATGCTTCCTAGCTATGAAGAAATTACTTCTTCTAAAAGAAAATATGCTGAATCTTTCCAAATACAATATCTTAATACCGATCATTACAACGCTAAAATATTAGTGGAGCCTTATCAAGGGTGGTATGTGGTTCAAAATAGACCAAATAGACCGCTTACTCAAAGAGAATTTGACCGTGCTTATGGTTATGATTACAACCGTACATATCATCCAAATTATGAACATGTTCCTGCAATTGATGAAGTGAAATTCTCCCTTATTTCTAACCGTGGGTGCTTTGGTTCGTGTAACTTTTGTGCTTTAGCTTTTCATCAAGGACGTATTATTCAAGCAAGAAGTCATGAATCGATTTTAGCTGAAGCAAATAAAATGGTATGGGATCCTGATTTTAAAGGATATATTCATGATGTTGGAGGACCAACAGCAAACTTTAGAGATACAGCATGTGAAAAACAAAAGACGAAAGGAGCATGTCCAACAAAACAATGTTTATGGCCTCAACCATGTAAAAACTTAAAGGTAGATCATGAAGATTATCTTTCATTACTTACAAAATTAAGACAGCTTCCTAATGTTAAAAAAGTCTTTGTTCGTTCAGGAATCCGCTATGATTATTTAATGTATGATAAAAACGATCATTTCTTTGAAGAACTTGTCCAACATCATATTTCTGGACAATTAAAAGTGGCTCCTGAACATATTAGTAATCATGCTTTAGATAAAATGGGAAAACCAAGACGTGGACTTTATGAAAAGTTTGTAGACAAATATTATCGTTTAAATGAAAAATACGATAAGAAACAGTTCCTTGTTCCTTATTTAATGTCATCTCATCCAGGATGTCGTTTAGAAGATGCCATTGAATTAGCGGAGTATTTAAGAGATATTCATCATCAACCAGAACAAGTCCAAGATTTCTATCCAACACCAGGAACTCTTTCAACAACAATGTATTATACAGGATTGGATCCTCGTGATATGACAGAAGTCTATGTTCCAAAAGATCCAAAGGAAAAAGCAATGCAAAGAGCGTTGATTCAATATAAAAACCCTAAAAACTATGATCTCGTCTATGAGGCTTTAATCAAGGCAAATCGAAAAGATCTTATAGGTTTTGGTAAAAACTGTTTGATTAGACCACGTACAAAAAGATCAAACTATAACCGTCCTTATCAAAAAGGAGGCACTAGACGATGAGATTTACAGAAACCTATACGTCGGGAACACATACGTCTATTAAATTTGATATCTATCAGCCCAATGTAATCTTAAGATATAAGGGCATTATTCAAATACATCATGGTTTATGTGAATATTCTGAACGTTATAAAAAGTTTGCGGAATATTTAAGTCATGAAGGCTTTATTGTGGTAGTATCTGATTTTCCAGGACATGGAACTTCTCTTTATAAATTTGAACAAGGTTATTTTGGAAAAGGAAATGCACTTGATACATTAGTTGAAGATATTCAACGTTTACGTCATATTATTACTAAACGTTATGAAGATCTACCTTACTTTATGCTAGGTGTTGATTTAGGCTCGCTTGTTTTATTAAAATATGCTGGTGTGTATGGAGACTATATTAATGGCATGATTCTATTAGGTACATGTATGAAAAATAGTTTTTATTATCGAATGAAGATGATTGTTGATTTCAATATTTTATTACATGGACAAATGAATCACTCAAGAGTCATCAAAAAAGCAATTGATTTATTTCTACAAAGAAATTTAAATGGAAACTATAAAATGACTAATACAAAAGAAGTGAATCTTTACATGGAAGATCCACTTACGGACTTTGTTTACACAAATCAAGCTTATCGAGATATTTTAGATTATATAAAATATACGAGTGATGAAGAACATTTAAAACAAATTCCCCAATATTTACCTGTATACTTGTTATCGGGTGGATTTGATAATTTGACACGCAATGGAAAAGACACGATAAAACTTTATAAAATATTAAAGGAAAATGGATTAAAAGATTTAAGCTATAAGATTTTTGATAATCGTCGACAAGATATTTTACATGAAAATAATTATCGCGAAGTTTATCATAATATTATGAATTGGCTTGATGAAAGAACTTATATGTAGCACCCTTATAGTTGGTTGACAAATATCCACTATAAGGGTATTTTATTGATACGCGAAAAGGGTATAAAAGACTTGGAATGCCAAGTCTTTATTCATTTTTACACAAAAAGGAGAAAAATATGGCAACTAAAGATATGGACAAATTAGTAAATCATGCAAAATCAACAGGTTTTGTATATCAAGGTTCTGAAATCTATGATGGACTTGCAAACACATGGGATTTTGGACCATTAGGGGTTGAAATGAAAAACAATATTAAACGTTTATGGTGGAAAAGATTCATTCAAGAATCTCCTTATAACGTTGGTTTAGATTCAGCTATTTTTATGAATCCAAAGGTATGGGAAGCTTCTGGACATGTTGGTGGATTCTCTGACCCATTAATTGACTGTAAAGAATGTAAAACAAGACATCGTGCAGATAAATTAATTGAAGCATACGATCCTTCTGTACATAGTGAAGGTTGGAGCAATGAACAAACAATGTCTTATATTAAAGAACATAACATTGTTTGCCCTAACTGTGGAAAAAGCAACTTCACAGATGTTAGACAATTTAAATTAATGTTTGAAACACATATGGGTGTTGTTGAAGACGATAAATCTGTGGTTTATTTACGTCCTGAAACAGCACAAGGTATTTTTGTAAACTTTAAAAATATTCAAAGAACATCTCGTAAAAAAGTACCATTTGGTATTGGTCAAATCGGTAAATCATTCAGAAATGAAATTACACCAGGTAACTTTATTTTCAGAACAAGAGAATTTGAACAAATGGAATTAGAATTCTTCTGTAAACCAGATACAGATTTAGAATGGTTCGATTATTGGAAAGCTTATTGTAAAAAATTCTTATTAGATTTAGGTTTAAAAGAAGAAAACTTAAAATTTAGAGATCATGAAAAAGAAGAACTTTCTTTCTATTCAAAAGCAACTTGCGATGTTGAATACAAATTCCCATTTGGATGGGGAGAATTATGGGGAATTGCAGATCGTACAGATTACGATTTATCTCGTCATATGGAACATTCTAAAAAATCATTAGAATATTTAGATCCTCAAACAAACGAAAAATATATTCCTTATGTTATTGAACCATCTGTAGGTGCAGATCGTTTATTCTTATCTGTTTTATGTGACAGTTATCAAGAAGAAACTTTAGAAAATGGAGATACAAGAACAGTGATGAAATTACATCCTGCTATTGCTCCATATAAAGTAGCAATCTTACCATTAACTAAAAAACAAAGCGAAAAAGCAGAAGAAGTTTATGCAACTCTTGCTAAACATTTCTCTGTTGAATATGATGTTGCCGGACAAATCGGAAAAAGATATCGTCGACAAGATGCTATCGGTACACCATATTGTGTTACTGTTGACTTTGATACAATGGAAGACAATGCTGTTACTGTTCGTAATCGTGATACAATGGAACAAGTTCGTTTACCAATTGATGAATTAGTTGCATATATTCAAGATAAAATCGCATTCTAATAAAGGAGGAAACTATGCCAAGACTTTCACAAGAAAAAATCAATGAAATAAGACAATCTGTCGACATTGTGGAAGTTATTGGCAATTATCTTCCACTTGAAAGAAAAGGACGAAATTATATTGCCTTATGTCCTTTTCATAATGATAGTCATCCCTCTATGTCAGTATCACCAGAAAAACAAATCTTTATGTGTTTTGTCTGTCATCATGGGGGAAATGTCTTTACTTTCTTACAAGAATATTTAAAAATTTCTTATTTAGAAGCGGTAAAGATGGTTGCACAAATGGGAAATGTCGATTTAGGTGATTTTACCTTTTATGAAGAAAAGAAACCTGTTAATAAAAAAACAGAACCTTTCTATTTAATGCATGAAGAAGCCAATCGTATTTATAAACACTACTTGTCAACCAAACTTGCTTTAGAAGCAAAAAACTATTTAACACAAAGAGAACTTTCACAAGATATTATTGACCATTTTGAAATTGGTTATGCACCTGATCAAAATATTTTATTATCCGCTTTTGAAAAGTCGGGTTTTACAAAGATGCAAGCCTATGCTTCAGGTTTAGTCATTGAATCACAAGTTGGTTATGATCGTTATCATGATCGTATCATGTTTCCTTTACATAATAGTGAAGGACGCGTGGTAGGATTTAGTGGACGTATTTATCGTTCAAGCCAAAAAGAAGCAAAATATATGAACTCACCAGAATCCTCAATCTTTATTAAAGGTGATACGCTTTATAATTATCATCGTGTCAAAGAATCGGTAAGAGATGCAGGTAAAATTATTGTTCTTGAAGGATTCATGGATGTAATTGCATTATACAAGGCAGGAATTAAAAATGCTGTCGCAATTATGGGAACAGCACTTACTTCAAATCATTTAAGGATGTTGAAGAGACTTTCTAATGATGTTGTCTTATGTTTAGATGGAGATCAGGCTGGAAAAAATGCCATGATGAAATGTATTGATGCAATGGCTTTAGCGGGTTTTAATATAGGAGTTGTTGTTATTCCTGATCAAATGGATCCAGATGAATTTTTAAAAGCAAAAGGAAAAGATGAACTGAATGCTTTATTTAAAAATCCACAAAGTGCGATTGATTTTAAAATGAGTTATCATTATGAAAGAATCAATGTAGAAAATTATGAAGATCGAAAGAAATATTTAGAATCAATGGTTGAAATGATTGCAACATTAGATGATCTAGTAGACCGTGATTATTATATAGAACAATTGGTTAAAAAGTCGGGCTTTTCTAAAGAAATTATTTATCAGTTATTAAGCCAAAAACCTCATAAAAAGCAACCGATTCCGTTTCAACCAATCACTTATGATCAATCAACAAAGATGATTGATAAGTATCAAAAAGCAGAGAGAAACTTGCTTTATTACATGATGCAAAATAAAAGCTATGCGATGCAATATGAAGCAAAAGCAGGCTACATGTATGATAAAATTAATCGTTTGATTGCTTCTTATATTATTGATTATTATCGTCAATATGTTGTCTTAGAAATTGCTGATTTGATTAGTATGATCGATGATGATGAAATCGTTAAAAGAATATTAGAAATTTCTTCACAACATTTACCCAAAGAAACATCAAATCAAGCAATTGATGATTATATAAAAATTATACAAGAAAAAATGGAAGTAGAAAGAATCAAACAGCTTGAAAGTGAAATGGCGCAAACTTATGATCCACGGCAACAAGCGAAGATTCTACAAGAAATTATTAATTCAAAAGAGAAGGAGTAAGATATGGCAAAGAAAAAAGTACAAGCTGTTTCATTTGAAGACTTAAAGGCTTTAGTTGTAAATGAAGCGAAACAAAATGGGAATGTATTAACCCAAGAACAAATTGACGAATATTTAATGAATTATGATTTAAGTGATGAACTTGCAGAAGAATTATTAGAACATATCCAAAAAAGTGATATTACAATTTCTGATGATGATTTAGATTCATTAGATGTTGATGATGATGTTTTATTAGCGGGTGTTCCAGATTTAGGGGATGACCTCGATTTAGATATTGATGATAGTGATGATACTCCTGATTTAGACTTTGATGGTGATTTCGACATGATGACGGGAGATACATTACATATGTATCAAGAACATGATGACGATAAAGAAAGTGAAAGCACACAATTAGGAAGCAATGTTAAAATCAACGATCCTGTAAAAATGTATTTAAAAGAAATCGGTCGTGTTGAATTATTGAATCATGATCAAGAAATTGAACTTGCAAAACGTATTTTAGAAGGTGATGAACAAGCTAAAAAAGAACTTGCTGCAGCAAACTTAAGATTAGTTGTTTCTATCGCTAAAAGATATGTAGGACGTGGTATGTTATTCTTAGATTTAATTCAAGAAGGAAACATGGGATTAATTAAAGCGGTAGAAAAATTTGATTATACAAAAGGATTCAAATTCTCAACGTATGCTACTTGGTGGATTCGTCAAGCAATTACACGCGCGATTGCCGATCAAGCTCGTACAATTCGTATTCCTGTACACATGGTGGAAACAATCAATAAATTAACACGTATCCAAAGACAATTGATTCAAGAATTAGGAAGAGAACCTACTGCGGAAGAAATTGCGGAAAAAATGGATGGTATGACACCTGAAAAAGTACGTGAAATTCAAAAAATTTCATTAGAACCTGTTTCTTTAGAAACACCAATTGGGGAAGAAGATGACTCTCATTTAGGTGATTTCATTGAAGATGAAGGAGCTATGTCACCAGATGATTATGCCGCTAATGAATTATTAAAAGATGAATTAAATGATGTTTTATTAGAATTAACAGATCGTGAAGAAAAAGTATTAAGACTTCGTTTTGGTTTAGATGATGGAAGAACAAGAACACTTGAAGAAGTAGGACGTGAATTCAACGTAACACGTGAACGTATTCGTCAAATTGAAGCAAAAGCTTTAAGAAAATTAAAACACCCATCTCGTTCAAAAAGATTAAAGGATTTCTTAGATCGTTAATATGAAACTTTCAGGGCGCTTATTAGAACTTGCACAGCTCGTTGATAAACATAAAAATGGTACTATTTTAGCGGATATAGGAACAGATCATGCCTATCTTCCTTGCTATTTAATAGAAAAAAATATTATAGAAAAAGCCTATGCTTGTGATGTGGCACAAGGGCCTTTTAAAGCTTCTCTTTCGACTATTGAGCACTATCATTTTGAAGAAAAAATTGAAGCTTTATTAGGAAATGGTCTTAATCCCATTTTAGATAAAGATGTTTCTATGATTACAATAGCTGGAATGGGAGCCTTTCTTATAGGTGATATTTTAGAAGAAAATAAAGATTACATTGATCAAAATAAACGTTTATTCTTACAACCAAATGCCAATAGTGATCATTTAAGAGAATATTTATTCAAAAATAATTTTACTATTCTTGATGAAAAAATGATTCAAGATGGACATCATATCTATGAAATGATGGTTGTAAAAAAAGTAAATGATGTACAAATGACAAAAGAAGATCTTCTTTTTGGTCCTGTTTTAAGAAAAGAAAAATCTGATTTATTTATCCAATATTGGAAAAAGCAATACAAAACATATCAAAGAATTCAAAAAGATTTACCAAAAGAACATCAAAGATATCAAGAAATTGATCAAATATTAAAACTTATTGAAGGTGAATTAAATGAAAGCTTATGAAATTATTAACTATTTAGAAAACTATTTTCCACTTGAACTTCAAATGGATTTTGATTGTTGCGGTTTACAAATAGGAAATAGAAATAAAGAAATCAAAAAAGTGTATATAGCTTTAAATGCAGATAATGAAACATTACAAGCTTGCATTGAACAAGATTGTCAAATGTTAATAACACATCATCCATTTTTACTTGAAAAGATTAAGAATATGGATGTCAATGAACATCAAGGATATTTTATTTCACTTGCAATGAGACATGATATTGTTGTTTATAGTTTACATACTTGTCTTGATCGAGGAAAAAATGGTATTTCTATGAATGATTGGTTAGTTAATCAATTAGGTGTTCATGGTATTGAATGTTATGATCACTATGAAGTTGGTAAAAAGGCTATTTTAAATCAACCAATGGAAGGAAATACTTTTATTAAAAAAGTAAAAGAAACATTCCATCTAGAACATGTAAAATACAGCAAAAACACGAATAAAACAATTGAGAAGATTGCTATTTGTGGTGGAAGTGCCGCAGATGATTTAGAAATTCTTGCAGATCAAGTCGATTGTTATATTACAGGTGATAGCAAATATCGTCATGCCAAATATGCCATTGATCATGATTGTTTATTGATTGATCCAGGACATCACTTAGAAGTGATTTTTGAAAAAGAGTTGCAGAAACTCTTAGACAATTTGCCAATCGATACCCAAATTCATGAAAGTAAAGATTATTTTAATTATGAATAGAAAAAAATGCTAGATTTTCTAGCATTTTTTATATAAGTTGATGTTTTTTCATGGCTTTATAAATACCATCTTTTGCAATATCATCACAAACTTCATCCGCAATTTCTTTTAAGCCCTCTTTTGCGTTACCTACAGCAATTCCTACATGGCAATATTCAAGCATATCGGTATCATTCATTCCATCTCCAAAAGCAAAAGTATTTTCTTTAGGGATATTTAAATGTTGAATAAGGGTTTCAATAGCGCTTGCCTTATTGACACCAACAACAGATAATTCACCTGAATCATCACCAAAAGCAGGAACAGTACAATGAATGACATTGAAAGCATCTGAAAAATGATCATTAATTGTTTGAAAAGGAATATCTTTATTTTCTAAAAAACAAATCTTATTGACATCACTACGGTACATGCTTTCTCCTTCAATCAAGGATGTAATAAAATGACTTGGTTGTTCTTCTTTTTTCTTTCTCGCATTTTCATCATTTTCCAAATCACCATAAGTTATTTTTTCTAAACGAGACACAAGATTTTCACTTGCAAATAAACCACCATTACTTTCAAGATAATAGTCATAATCATTTTCTTCAAAGAAATCAACAACACGATGAACATCGTTATCAGAAACTTTTTTATGATAAAGCATTTCATCACCGATTGTCACAAATCCACCACCAGCACCAATAATTCCATCAAAACCAACGTCTAATATATGAGGATAGATTTCAGCAAGAGATCTTCCTGTACATAAAAAACATAAATTTCCTTTTTTTCTTGTTTCTCTTACAGCTTTGATTGTTGATTCAGGTACATATTCTCTTGCTGGTCTTACATCAACAAGGGTACCATCAACATCAAAAAAGATAATTTTTTTATTCATAATAAACCTCCAATTTAATTTTATTATAATGGATAGAAAATAAAAAAATTATTTTTTTCATTTCATGCAAATAAAAATGATTTTATTAAAATAAGAGTAAAATAAGCATGGAAGGTGAATATATGAAAGGAAATACACAAGATCTTACAAAAGGAAGTATTGTTAAAGCAATTATTTTATTTTCGGTTCCTTTATTAATAGGAAACTTATTTCAACAACTTTATAATGCGGTTGATTCATATGTAGTAGGAAATTATGTAGGGAAGGTTGCTCTTGCTGCAGTTGGGGCAAGTACACCTATTATTAATATGCTTATTGGTTTTTTTATGGGAATTTCAACAGGAGCAGGAGTTGTTATAGCACAATTCTTTGGTGCAGGCGATTTATCTAAAATGAAGAAAGCAATTCATAATAGTATTGCCTTAACGCTTGTCATAGGGGTTGTTTTAACTGTTATTGGGCTTGTTTTTAATGATCCTATCTTGAAAGCGATTGGTGTTCCAAGTGATGTTTTTTCTGAAGCTTCAACGTATTTGTCTATTTATTTTTGGAGTTTGATTTTTGTTATGATCTATAACATGGGATCTGGAATATTACGTTCGGTTGGAGATTCTAAAAGGCCACTTTATTTCTTGATTTTTTCAAGTATTATTAATATTGTTTTGGACTTTTTATTTGTTAAAAACTTTGGTTTTGGGGTTGCGGGAGCAGGCTATGCTACTTTAATTGCTCAAGCGATTTCAGCTATTATGGTTATGTATGTTTTAATGAAAACAGAGGACTCTTATAAAGTTGTTTTAAAAGATATTAAATTTGATAAAGAAATCTTATTAAAAATTATAAAAATTGGTTTACCAACGGGTTTCCAACAAAGCATTGTTTCTTTATCGAATGTCATTGTTCAATCATATATAAATGTTTATGGGGCATCCGTTATTGCTGGATATTCTGTCACAATTAAAATTGATGGTTTTGTCAATTTGCCTTTACAAGCTTTCAATATGGCAATTACAACTTTTGTAGGACAAAATATCGGTGCTAAACAATATAATCGTGTTAAAAAAGGAGCGTATATTACAACATTCCTTGCCATGGTTACCATAGGCTTCTTTGTTGTTATTATGTATTTCTTTGGACGTGATTTTATTGCTTTATTCAATCAAGAAAAAGATGTTATAGATGCAGGAAGATTGATGCAGTTAACTTTCTTACCATTCTATATTTTCTTACCAATCAACCAAGTTATCAATGGGGTTTTACGAGGGGCAGGACGTTCGGCTGTACCAATGTATGTTATGATTTTCTCATTTGTATTTTTAAGACAAATTTATTTATTCTTGGTTACAAAAGTAACGAGTGATGTTGTTTATGTCTTTTTAGGGTGGCCAACTACATGGGTTGTTTGCAGTTTGATTTTTATTGTTTATTTTTTCAAGGTACAATGGTTGCCACAAGAAAAAGGTGCTGAAGCTTAAGCACCTTTTTGAGTAAGTATTTTTGTTTTATCAATAAATGGTTTTTGATGAGTTTTAGAATCATTGAAATCAAATTGTTTCAAATATTCAATAATTTGATTTGTAAGATAAGTTGGTGTCGAAGCTCCAGAACTTATAGCTGCATAATTTTTATCTTTTAACCACTCAATTTCAATACCATCAATACTTTCTATCATATAGACATCACAATGATGACTTTCTTTAGCGATACTGGCAAGTTTTCGTGTATTGTTTGAGTGAGGGTCACCTACGATAAAAATCACATCAACACTCTCTTCAATATTTTTAATAGCTTCTTGGCGTATTTTTGTAGCCGTACATGTTTCTTTTTCAATTTCTACAAAAGGAAGTAGTTCTTTAGCTTTTTCGCATAAATCATAGACATCATAAAGGGACATAGTCGTTTGGTTTGTCATGATATATTTTTTAGTAGGATCGATTTCTTTTAAATCAGCTAAAGAAGTAATCAAATGAATTTTATCTTCATCAATAGAAATAGCACCCTCTGCTTCAGGATGTCCTTTTTTACCAATATATAAAATTTCATAACCTTCATTTAATTTGCCTTGAATTAAATCATGGGTTTTAATAACATCTAAACAAGAAGCATCTATTACTTCTAAACCTTTTGCTTTGGCTTTATCAAAGACTTTTTGACTTGCTCCATGAGCCGTAATAATGACTTTACCATGATCGATTTCATCTAATAATTCCAAACGTGTTTTGCCTTTTCGATCAATTGTTTGAATTCCTAAATCTTCTAAAGCATTTACAATATATTGATTATGTACAATCATTCCTAGAATATAAACAGGAGTTTCTTGATGTGCTTGCTTTTTCGCAATTTCAATAGCTCTAACAACTCCTTTACAATAACCTCTAGGAACAATACCTTTTACTAACATTCCAATCACCTCAAAAGCTATTATACCATATTTTCAAATAATTCTTCATGTTCGATAGGTTTAATTTCCTTTTCAACTTCATCTAAATCTATATCATCAAGATGATTCATGGCTTTTAATAAAGCCATGCCTTGTCGTGTGTTATTAATTAAAGGACGTACTTGGTTAATAACAGGAATGACTTGATTTGCGATTTGAATACCTCTAATAGTCGTATTTAAAGTTCTTTGTAAATTAAAACGACGAGGTCTTAAATAATAGGGATACATTTGAGGTCGATAGACATAATAGGGATTATCATAGAATGGATTCATTTTTCTCACCTAATATAAAATATGTAATAAAAATAAAAAGGTGAAAGATAAAAATAAAGCCCTTACATTTTATAGAGGTGTATGTTACACTAATATTCAGTGAGGTGTCAAAATGATTAGAATATTATTATGTTGTGGTGGTGGCTTTTCTTCAAGTGCCATTGCTTCAAGAATGGATAAAGAAATAAAAGAAAAGAATTTAGAAGAAAAATACAGTATTGAATTTTTACCATTTGGTTTGGGATTAAAAGAATTAGATCGTTTCGATGTTGTTATTTTATGCCCACATCTAAAAGTGGAATTAGATAAAGCTTTAAAAAATCAAACAATTAATAAACCACTTTATTTACTTCCACCTAAAATGTATGGACTCATGAAGTTTGATGAAATTATCGTTGATATCGAAGATGTTATGAAAATGTATCAAGAAAATCCTGTAGTACCTGTAAAATTCCCAGGTGAAGATAATTTACTTCGTATTACAAGAGGCGTTGCTTATCGCCATGTTCATCCTTCAAAATAGGGAAAGTTGTTTGTCAAGATAGGAAACTTGTTTTGCTTCTTTGATGATGTCGTCTTTTTGAAAGTCGCCAATTAAAAAAGGTGACTTTTTATTATGTTTTTTATAATTATTTAAAACAGTAGAACGATCATAGTTGGCATAACAATAAAGACAACCATGCAAACAGGTATTATAAACCCCAATATCATTATTTAATAAACAGCGACAGCCTTGTCTTGCTTCACTTATTTTAGGAAGTTTTAAAGAACAGTCTAGGGCTTTTTCAATAATTTGTTGATTCATACAACCACTTGTATGAACACCTGTTGTTTTTAAAGTTTCATTTTCATGGCATGTATAAATTTCAATATGATATCTTTTTCCAATTTCTACAAATTTTTGACAAAGATAGATTTGATCATTTTCATTTACTTCTTGAACATCTTTAAAATTCTTTTTTGTTTTTTGATAAAGATCAATAAAGCTAATGACACATTGATGGGTATAGCCTGATAGTTTTTGACACATCTTTTCAAAGATGTGAAGATGATAGTCAATGGTATAATAATCATTTAAAAAGATAGGATCATAACGCCAACCAATACAATGACTTCCTATCTTTTTAGAAAGTTCAATGAAACTACGAATGATTTCATTTTTATTGGGAACATGAGGTTCAATAGATTGATTATAAGGCGTAATTGTTACAAACCAAAATTGTTTATAGTCTTTAATTAAATCAAGACGAGAAAGCATCGGTTTTGGATTTTTAGTACAAAAACATATAATATCAATAACCTGAGGATCTAAGCGATACTTTGTAACTTGATTAGGAAAATAAGGATTACGAACACAGACATACCCTTTTTGAATACGACTATAAAACCAATCACTAAAAAAAGCAGGAATATCTGTGCGATTACCTGTATTTAAAATCATCTAATCACCTCCAGTAAGAGTATTATAGAATAATTATAAAAATCCATCCATAATATTTATTGAAATGTATCAAAAATGTGGTATAATAACGTGACTAAAAAAGAAAAAAAGGAGGATTTTATGGCAACTTTTCAAGATTTTAAATTACAAGATTATTGTAATGAAGTAATTAAAGAGTTAGGTTTTCAAAAACCAACCCCAATACAAGAAAAAGTCATTCCCCTTGTATTAAAAAATAGAGATATTATCGGGATTTCACAAACAGGGACAGGTAAATCACATGCCTTTTTATTACCAATCATGTCCCGTATTGATGTTAATAAAGATTGCGTGCAAGCGGTTATTACTGCACCAACAAGAGAACTTGCCACTCAATTATTTAATAACGCCAAAACATTTACAAAATATTTACCAGAATTACGTGTTTCATTAATTGTTGGAGGAAGTGACCGTCAAAGAGCCGTCAACAAACTTTCAACACAACCTCATGTTGTTATTGGAACACCAGGACGTATTAAAGATTTATCTTTAGATGCCCAAGCTTTACAAATTACAACAGCTAAAACCTTTGTAGTCGATGAAGCGGACATGACATTAGAATTTGGTTATTTAGAAGATATTGATGCGGTGGCAGGTAAAATGGCTGATGATCTTCAAATGATGGTTTTCTCAGCTACAATTCCCCAAAATCTAAGACCATTTTTAAAGAAATATATGCAAAGTCCAGTCACTATTGAAATTGATAGTAAACTTGTGACAACAGCGAATGTTGAACATATTTTACTCGCAACAAAGCATCAAGATCGTTATGATGTTTTAAAGAAGATCATGGCAACAATTGATCCTTATATTTGTATTATTTTTGCGAATAAAAGAACTGAAGTATCAAAGATTACCCGTCAATTAAGAGAAGATGGTTATAAAGTTGGAGAAATTCATGGGGATTTAGAACCTCGTGAAAGAAAGAAAATGATGCGTCAAATCAACAACAATGAATATCAATACATTGTTGCAACAGATATTGCCGCTCGTGGAATTGATATTGATGGCGTTTCTCATGTTATTAATATGCAATTTCCATCAGAACCTGATTTCTATATTCATCGTAGTGGACGTTCAGGTCGTGGAAATTATACAGGAATTTGTTATAGCATGTATGATTCAACAGATGAAAGAAATATTGCAATTCTTGAAAGAAAAGGCATTGAATTTAAGAATATGCAACTTAAAAACGGACAATTTGTGGATTTAGGGCAAAGAGAAAAACGTAAAAAACGTATCCGTCAACAAACTGAACTTGAAAAACAAGTACAAATGATTATCCGTAAACCCAAAAAAGTAAAACCAGGGTATAAAAAGAAACGTAAATATCAAGTCGAACAAGTTGTACGTAAACAAAAACGTGCGATGATTCGCGAAGATATCCGTCGTCAAAAGAAAGAACGTGCTCGTCAAGCACAAATCGCAAAACGTATGGAGGAAGGCAATGATAATTGGTAGTCATGTCTCAATGTCTGGAAAAGACATGCTTTTAGGTTCTGTTAAAGAAGCTCTATCTTATGGCGCAAATACTTTTATGTTTTATACAGGAGCTCCTCAAAATACAAGAAGAAAAGCAATTAGTGAATTAAAGGTAGAAGAAGCAAAAGCTTTAATGAAAGAAAATAACATTGATTTAAAAAATGTGGTCGTTCATGCACCTTATATTATTAATCTTGCCAATGCTATTAAAGAAGAAACTTTTGAATTAGCGGTTAACTTTTTAAAACAAGAATTGCAAAGATGCCAAGATATTGGAACATCGATTCTTGTTTTACATCCAGGTAGTCATGTAAAAGCAGGAGAAGAAGTAGGACTTCAACAAATCATCAAAGGTTTAAATGAAGTTTTAAAGGATACGCCTTACCAAGGAAAGATTGCTTTAGAAACAATGGCAGGAAAGGGCAGCGAGTTAGGAAAGACTTTTGAGGAAATCCAATACTTGATTTCGCATTGTGATTATCCTGAAAAACTAGGTGTTTGTTTAGACACATGTCATATTCATGATGCAGGATACGATTTATCAAATTTTGATGCAATTTTAGATGAATTTGATCGTATTATTGGTTTAAATCGTTTACTTGTTGTTCATTTAAATGATTCTAAAAATGTTCAAGGAGCTCATAAAGATCGTCATGCAAATCTTGGTTTAGGTGAAATTGGTTTTGATATTTTAAATGGGATTGCTCATAATGAAAGAATAAAAGATGTTCCTAAGATTTTAGAAACACCTTATATTGATGGTAAAGCTCCTTATAAAGAAGAAATAGATATGTTGAAAAATCAAGAATTTAGAAATATTGAAGTATGATTTTGAAACAAAGATTTCAATTTCAAACTAGTGGAAACACTAGTTTTTTTCATAATTGATTGAAATAGAATAGGTAAATAATGTTCACTACAGAGTAAAAAACGGTTTTGATCAATCACTTGATAGATCACTTTCAAATCTTCTTCATTTAGCTCTAAAGCTTGTATTTCTTTATTGCTTCTAAAATCTTCATACGATAAAAAATGTTCAATGAATAAATTTTCCATAGTTTTACGCCTCCATAGTTATATATATGAAAAAAAGATGGTTATTATGAATTAACCATCTTTAAAATTTCATCTTTGAGCGTTTGAACCATATCTTCTTGTTTTACTTTTTTAATAATTTGTCCTTTTTTAATCAATAATCCTTCTTTAACACCACCAGCAATACCAATATCAGCATTTTTTGCTTCACCAGGACCATTGACTGCACAACCCATAATTGCAACAGTAATATCTTGATGAATATTATTTAAGAAATCTTCGATTTCTTTAGCAACAGGAATTAAATCGTATTGGATTCTTCCACATGTTGGACAAGAAACAAGGGTAGGTACATTTTTAATGAGTCCCAATTCTTTAAGTAATGTTTTTGCTACTTTAATTTCTTCAACAGGATGGTCACTTAAAGAAACACGAATTGTATTTCCAATACCTTGATACAATAAAGTACCAATACCTAAAGAAGATTTAATTGTACCACCGAGCTTTGTCCCTGCTTCTGTAACACCTAAATGAAGTGGGCAATCAAAGGTTTCACTGGCAAGGGTATAAGCTTCAATTGTAAGCATGGTATCAGAAGATTTTAAAGAAATACAATAATCATGGAAATCTAAACTTTCTAAAATATCAATATGTTTCTTTGCACTTTCAATCATACCTTCAGCAGTAGGGCGACCATATTTTTCTAGAATATCTTTTTCTAAAGAACCACCATTGACTCCAATACGAATAGGAATATGATGTTCTTTACAAGATTCCACAACTGCTTTAACTTTTTCGATGCTTCCAATATTTCCTGGATTAATACGAATTTTATCAATTCCTGATTCAATTGCGATTAAAGCTAAACGATAGTCAAAATGAATATCTGCGACTAATGGAATATGCACTTGTTTTTTAATATCTGCAATCGCATAAGCATCTTCTTTATCAAAGACTGCCATTCTAACCATTTCACAACCGGCATCTTCTAATTCTTGGATTTGTTTAACCGTTGCTTCTATATTTTTTGTTTTGGTATTTGTCATTGATTGAATAATGACATGATTATTACCACCTAATGTAAGATTTCCTACTTGGAACGCTCTTGTTTGTTCTCTTTTCATTTTTATCACCTAATACTATTATAAATTATTTTACCAGCTTTTCAAATTCATTTAACAAATCTTCAAAATAATGGAAAGCATCGTCATAAATAGCGTCATCTAAAGGATCAACACCTGCATGACTTAATAAGTCAACAGGAGATTCTTTTCCTCCGGATTTTAAGAAGTTTAAGTAACGTTCTACTTGTTGCGTGTCACCGTTTAAAATACGTTTAACGATAGCTAAAGCCACAGTCATTCCTAAAGTATATTTATAAACATAATAATCATAATAGAAATGAGGAACATAATAACAAGACCAACCAACAAGTTCATCCATTTTTACCTCTTCCCCAAAATATTCTTGGTTTAATTTTCCATAAAGATCTGTCATGATTTTGGATGACATTGGTTCATTATTTTTAGCCATTTCATGAAGACGGTGTTCAAAGTCCGCAAACATTGGTTGTCTAAAAATAAGACCAACACAGTTTTCTAATTGTTCATAAATATAATAAGCTTTTTCTTCTTTAGATGAAGCATGATCCATCATATAGTTGATAAGTAAAGTTTCATTAACGGTTGAAGCGACTTCAGCGACAAAGATACGATAATTACTATTAATATAATCTTGATTATGGCTTGATAAATACGTATGCACACTATGACCTAATTCATGGATCATAGTTGATAAAGAATTATAATCGCCAATGAAATTCATTAAAATATAGGGTTGTGTTAAGTAACTTCCGCTACTATAGGCGCCACCACGTTTACCAACAGTAGGATAGTAATCAATCCATCTTTCCTCTTTAGCACGATTAATAATAGCTAAATAATCTTTACCAAAAGGTGTTAAAGCTTGATTAATGATGTCAAAACATTCCTCAATTGTAAATTTCTTAGAAACACTTTTTACAAGAGGAACCGATAAATCGTAATTATAAATTTCATCAAGTCCAAGAAGCTCTTTCTTTAAATGATTATAACGATGGAATAAATAGCGATATTCATTATTTGCTTTGTCTAAAATTTTAAAGAATAAATCAGTAGGGACATCATCATTAAAAACACTTGCTGCAAGTGGTGAATCAAAATGACGGATATCACTATAAAAAGCATCTTTTTTCATAACCCCTGAAAGCGTAGAAGCAAAAGTATTTTCAAAACGTTGGTATTCTTTAAAGAAATGATGATATGCTTGTTTTCTTACTTCTCTATCTTTATTCTTTAAAAATTCATTAAGTGTTGCTTGATTTAATATTTTCTTTTGTCCGTTTACTTCAACATCTTCAAATTCTAAACGTAAAGAATCAAATACTTGTTCTGCAAGTTCAGAGATATTGTCTACTTTTGCGATAAGTTCTTCTTGCTCTTTATCTAATAAATGAGGTTTAAAAGCTAAAGCATTTTCTAAAGAATAACGATAAGATTTTAAACGATCATCTTTTAAATATTCTTTTACTTTTTCATCATTTTCCACAATTTCATTATCTACAAAAACAAGTTTAACACTTGATTGTTGAATGAGTGACATCACTGTTGCCAACATCTTTTGATATTCTTGATTTTTATGTTCTACATCGCAGTTTAAATGCGCAAAGCAATAGGCTTTACTTACAAGCATGGACATTTCGTCACGCTTTGATAAAAAGCGTAGAAGCGTTTCAATGCTTTCTGTAAGCTTTCCTTGAAATGAAGTCAATTCATCAAGTAATTGTTCACTGACTTCTATATCGTGATAAAACTCTTGAGGATCTTGATAGATTTTAGAAAGATCCCAAGTATATTTTTCTTCTATATCTTTTCTTTCCATAGACAGGTCTCCTTTTAATGTAAAAATATTTTACTCTTATTTTATTTCAAAGTCTATTAACATTATAATCAAGAAAAAAAAGAATAAACAAAAAAACCAGACATTGTCTGGTTTCAATGATTAGATTGAGTTAACTAATTTAGCTAATTTAGATTTTTGTCTAATAGCGTAGTTTTTATGATGGATTCCTTTGTTTACATAAGAATCTAATTTACTAGAAGCGATTACTAATGCTTTTTCAGCAGCTTCTTTATTTCCAGCTTCAACTTCAGCTCTTACGTTTTTGATTGCAGTTTTTAAAGCTGATTTATAAGAAGCGTTTTTAGCTCTTTTTTTGTTATCGTTTTTATAACGTTTAATTTGTTGTTTCATATTTGCCATGATCTTTCACCTCGCTTTGCAATTTGCCATTTCATTATATATAAAAAGTCAAGTAATTGCAACAATTTTGTGTAATTTGTTGGAAATAAGGTAATAATTTTTAAGGTGAGAATATGAATAAGTACAATACACATAGTGATTTGGCGAAAGAATCTTTAGAATTATTAAAGGAAGGAAAACATTATAAGCGTTTTATTGAAAAAATGGATAATTTTTCAATAGAAACCTATGAATTTTTAGAAGATACGGATTATTTGAAAAAGGGAAAGTATATCGAAATTTTTTTTAAAGAATCTTTTATGTCAATTAGTCAACATGTGACTCGACTTTTAAAAGAGATGATAGATCAAAATGATTATCCCCGCATTTTAATTATTGGACTAGGAAATCCTTATTTAACCAGTGATGCCATTGGACCACGTACCTTAAGAGACATTCGTGTGACTCATTATTTAGATGATGGTCTTAAGTTAGAAAACCATTATTATGATATTTTATCATTGACACCAGGTGTGATGTATCAAACAGGAGTTGAGACAGTTGAAGTGATTCAAGCAATGGTTGATCAGTTTCAAATTGATTTAGTGATTGCTATTGATGCTTTATGTGCAAGAGATTATCAAAAATTAGGACATGTGATTCAAATTAATAATGTTGGAATTCATCCAGGAAGTGGTATTGGTAATCATCGTCAAGCCATTCAAGAAGAAACTTTAGGATGTCCTGTCATCGCAATTGGCGTTCCTACAGTGATTTATGCCAGTTCCATTGTAAGAGATGTTTTTCAATTAATGAAAGACTATTTTGGGGATGCTTTGGATATAAAAAATAAATTAAAGATTGGTAAAAGAAAGAAATATGAAGGAGAGCTTACTGCAGATCAACAACAGTATTTATTAGGTCATGTAGGAAGTCTTGAACAAGAAGAATTAGAATCGTTGCTTTATGAAATACTGACACCAGTTGATCGTAATTTTGTTATGTCGGATAAACAAATTGACGAAACGGTAGAAAAGGTAAGTGCCATTCTTTCAAAGGCTTTAAATGACTTAAGGTATAATTCTTGATTTATTTCATATATTTGAATAAATACAAGGAGAGCGCCTATGAAAATAAAAGTATCTATTCAAATTATTTTCAAACTTATGATCATTGCTTTAATGATCTTTTATTTACCTTCTTATAGTCATCAAAACGTTAAACTTTTTAAGGCAATTTCAACAACAGAAGCCTTACCTGCAAGTATTCCCGTTACTTCTAATAAAAAGATTCATCTTTATAATACCCATCAAGGAGAACAATATGTAGGCTACAATGTAAGAGATGGAGCAGAATATTTAAAAGAATGTTTAACGAAAGAAGGATACTTTTGTGATGTTGAACAAAATGATTTTGAAAATTATAAAAATGTTCATCGAATTGCTTATAATCAATCTTATGTGGTTTCTAAGATGTATTTAGAAAATACACTAAGAGAAAATGGAAATTATGATTTAGTTATTGATTTTCATCGGGATAGTCTTGATAAAAAATATTCAACATTGGTCTATAATCAAAAAAGTTATGCCAAGATTTTATTTGTTGTAGGAAAAAGCAGTGGAAAATTTGATATGGTTAATCAGTTATCAACCGAACTTTCAAATAAGGCAAATGAAAAAGTTCCAGGGTTATCAAAAGGAATTATGGTAAAGAAGAATCATTATAATCAAGGGATTTGTGATCATACGGTCTTAATTGAATTTGGTGGTCAAAGTAATACCAAAGAAGAAGTACAAAATACAATAGAAGTAATGTCACAAGTAATTAAGGAGTACTTACAATGAAAGAACTTATTATTGATTTAACGATGGTTGGTCTTTTGTTATTTGGTATGAATGGTTTATTTAATAATCATTATATTCAAAATGAAATGGTTTCTAAAAATATTGTTGCTTTTGAACAAGATGTCAAAAAACAAAAAGAAATAAAATCAGATGAAGGAAGTTATGATGATTTACAAGATAATACGCTTTCTTTAATTGTTAAAAAAATCAGTAAAATATGTATTCAAATAATTCAAACAATTGTCTTGCTTATCTCGCAATTTATTAGTAATATCTTATAGAAGGATGTGAAAAAAATGAATCAATTAAAAATCGTATTTATGGGAACAGCAACATTCTCAGAAGCTGTTTTAAAAAATTTAATTCAACACGATTACAATATCGTCCAAGTTGTTTCACAACCAGATCGTCGTGTTGGAAGAAAAAAAGAACTTAAAATGCCAGAGGTCAAAGTGGTGGCTTTAGAACATGATATACCGGTATTTCAACCACAACGTATTAAAGAAGATTATCAAGCTATCTTAGATATGCAACCTGATTTAATTATTACAGCCGCTTATGGACAGATGATTCCTCAAGAAGTTTTAGATTGTCCACGTCTTGGATGTATTAATGTACATGCTTCCTTACTTCCTAAATATCGTGGTGGAGCACCTGTTCATTACGCTATTTTAAATGGTGATGAAAAAACAGGAGTGACAATCATGTATATGGTTAAAAAGATGGATGCAGGAAATATTATCTATCAAAAAGAAACACCTATTTCTTACGATGAAACTGTAGGAGAACTTTATGATCGTTTATCAACTTTAGGAGCTGAAGCAATTGTTGAAGCAATGCCAGCTATTATTGAGGGAACAAATGCATCGATTCCTCAAGATGAATCTAAAGTAACGTACTCTCCAGTTATTTCAAGAGAACAAGAAAAAATTGATTTCAATAGACCAGCTATTGAGATTTACAATCATGTAAGAGGACTAAATCCTTGGCCTGGAGCTTATACAACGTATCAAGGAAAAACAGTAAAAATTTATCAAGGGCTTGTACATAATTGTCCAAATGCTATGACACATCACGCACACCAAGAACCTGGAACAATCGTGAAGATTTTTAAAGATGCTATTGGTGTAAAGGTACAAGATGGGGTTTATATTATTACTGAATTCCAATTAGAAGGTAAGAAACGTATGCTGGTAAAAGATTATCTTAACGGGCATAATATTTTTGAAGTTGATCAAAAGTTTGAATAGCGCTGAGGCGCTATTTTTTATATGTGACAACTTTTCGATAACCTGTTTGAAAATCAACTTCATTTTCTAAAGTTTCATGATTTTTTAAATGTTCAATATTTCTAATAACAAGCTCTGTATAATAATTACGAACACTTTGCCAAACAAAACCACCTGAACTATGAGGAGTAATTAAAACACGATCATAGCTCCATAAAGGTGAAGTTGCAGGTAAAGGTTCTTCTTCCACAACATCTAAACCAACACCATAAAGATACCCTTGATTTAATACTTCTATTAAATCTTCGTTACTAATGGCACTTCCACGACCGACATTGATTAAGACAGCATCTTTTTTCATTTTTAATAATTTATCTTTGTTAAAAAGATGAATTGTTTCTTTGCTTTGTGGAAGTGATAAAATCACAAAATCACTTTGTGGTAAAATTGTATCTAAATCATTGATTGTTGCGACTTCATCAACATAAGGAAGCTCCTTTTGGACTCTTCTTTTAATAGCGGTAATATGACAATCAAAGGCTTTTAGTCTTTTCGCAATTTCATAGCCAATATCACCATAGCCAACAATACAAACACAACTATGATAAATTTCTTTTCCTTGTTTTGAAGGACGCCAATTTCCTTCCTTCATTTGTAAAGCATACGTTTTTAAGTTTTTACAGAAAGTAATCATCATACCAATAACCTGTTCACTGATGGCAATCCCATAACTTCCACTGGCATTGGTAAGTTTAGTGTTTTTATTTAAAATTCCTTTTTTAATATATTGATCGCTCCCTGCACTATTAAGTAAGATAGCTTGTAAATGTGCTTGATTTAAATTTAAATCAAGATGTGGATTTCCCACAATGACATCTGCTTGATCAATATCTTCTTGAGTTGGTCTTCTAGAAATAACAACTGTATCATTTAGAAAATATTCTTGGATTTTCTTACTTTCAGCCTCTTGTAAAGGGGCACACACTAAGATTTTCATAAATCCACCTCCAAGTACATTTTATCAAAAATTATTTTTTTTCGCCAATTGGCACTAAAAGACTTGTTTTTACTTTCTTCAATACCACGATGTCCATAAGCTTCCGCCGTATCAAAAAAAGTACAACCAAATTGATAAGCATTTTGAATAGCTTCAATACCATAACTTTCTTTTGGCTGGTACTATGTCAAGATTTTTTATTATCGCTTGAATGTTAGATGAATGGTCATTCTTCTTTAAAAGAAGACTATTTTTTACCTTATGGGATTGTCTGTAAGAAAAATTCTTCTCAAAAAATGGAAGAATTTCTTTCTATGATTGAAAAGATTCTCTCGAAGTTATGAAAGTGTTTTCAAAATAAAATAAATTATAGTAAAATAAGATTAGATTGAAATAAAGGGGAAATGACAATGAGAATGGTTGATTTAATAGAATATAAAAAGAATAATGGAGAATTTAATCAACAACAAATTCAATTTATTATAGATGGTTATGTTGATGGAAGTATTCCTGATTATCAAATGTCAGCATTATTAATGGCAATTTGTTTTCAAGGACTTACTGCAAAAGAAACGGCAATGCTTACTCAAGCGATGGAATATAGTGGAGATATTATTGATTTATCTAAAATTGAAGGTGTTAAAGTTGATAAACATTCTACCGGGGGTGTTGGTGATAAAACATCTCTTGTTTTAGGACCAATTGTTGCTGCTTGTGGTGGTAAAGTAGCTAAAATGTCAGGGAGAGGTTTAGGACATACCGGTGGAACATTGGATAAATTAGAATCGATACCAGGTTTTAATATTTATGTATCAGAAGAAGATTTTATCAAACAAGTCAATGATATTGGTTTAGCTATTATTGGACAAAGTGCCACACTTGTACCCGCTGATAAAAAAATTTATGCTTTACGTGATGTAACAGGAACGGTTTCATGTATTCCTTTAATTGCTTCATCTATTATGTCTAAAAAACTTGCCAGTGGGGCAGATACGATTTTATTAGATGTTAAATATGGAAATGGTGCTTTTATGCAAACATTAGAAGATGCCAAGAAACTCGCTCAAACCATGATTGATATTGGAAAACATTGTCATAAAGATACACGTGCAACCATTTCAAGCATGTCACAACCTTTAGGAAATGCAATCGGCAATAGCTTAGAAGTTATTGAAGCAATTGAAACCCTCAAAGGAAAAGGACCTCAAGATTTAGAAGAACTTTGTTTAAAAGCAGGAAGTACAATGCTTGTTCAAGCAAAGCTTTATCAAGATGAAAGTCTTGCTTATAAGGCTTTACAAGAAGTGATTTCTGATGGAAAAGCTTTAGAAAAACTTAAAGAAATGGTTCAAAGACAGGGTGGAGATGTTTCATATATAGAAAATCCTGAACTATTTGAAAAACCAAGTGTTATAATGAAAATAACTTCAAAGAAAACAGGTTATGTTCAATCGTTAGAAGCAAAGAATTTAGGAATTGTTTCAATGAAATTAGGTGGTGGTCGAATGACAAAAGATGAAGATGTCGACCATGCTGTAGGACTTGTTTTAAATAAAAAAATAGGGGATCATGTAGAAATCGGTGAAACGTTATTGACTGTTTATGCCAGAAATGAATTAAGTCAAGAATTATTGAATGAAATTTATCAGAGCTATACAATTGTGGATGAATTTGTCGAAAAACCTATTTTAATTGAAGAAATCATGAAGTAAGAGGTAAGAAAAATGAAGTATGTATTTTTTGATATTGATGGAACAATTCGTGGGAAAAGTAGAGAAATTACAAAAAGAAATAAAGAAGCTATTCGTAAATTAAGAGAAAATGGACATAAAGCTTTCTTATGTACAGGAAGAGCCCCTGTTTCGATTACACAAGATATTTTAGATGTAGGATTTGATGGTGTTATTTCTGCAGCGGGAAGTTTTATTCAAATTGATGGTAAGTACATCTATGAAAACTTTTTAGATAGCAAACTTTTACAACAAGCCATTGTTTTATTTTCTAATGCACAAGTTGGCTTTACTCTTGAAACAAAAGATGAACTTTTTCAATCAGGTTATGCTAGAGAGTATATGGAAAGAAGACAAATCAAAGATACACAAGCTAATCCAGAATTAGCTCGTTTCTTTGAAAAACGTAATCAAGCTTTTAAACCAATTACTGAATATGATCCTGGTAGAGATAAAGTGACTAAAATTGTTTTTATTGCATATGATAAATATGCATTGCTTGATACAGTACCTCATTTAAGTAAAGATTTTAATGTCGTTGTCTTTTCTAAACCAGAAGATGATTTTATTAATGGGGAAATTATTTCAAAGAACTGTACGAAAGCAGATGCCATTGAAAGAGTGATTGATTACTATCATGCAAATATGGAAGATACAATTGCCTTTGGTGATAGTATGAATGATTATCAAATGCTTGAAAAAGCAAATCAAGGAATTGTTTTTGAAGGAGCCAAAGAAAAGATTTTAGATATTGCTTATGATACTTTTAAAGATCCTGATCAAGATGGAATTGCTTTAAGCTTAGAAAAACTAGGCTTAATATAGAAAGGATAGGTACGTATGGGAAATGTACTACTTGCAAGAATACTTGAATACTTTAACGGAACATTGTTTTTAGATGATAATTATCGTTTTTGTGTATTCTTTATTGAAAATTATATAGATTTTTATAAAATGACATTGGAGGAAGTTGTTGAAAAATCAAAGATTTCTAAAGATGCAATTTTGAATTTTTTAAGTCATTTAGGATTTGATGATTATACGTCTTTCCAAGATAAGCTTTATGCCGATGTTATTTTAAGACAAGATCAAATTCGTTCAAGAATGCTTGGCTTAAAGATGGATGATCTTTTTAAACAAGTTCATTTATGTGATGATAAAGAAAAATTTATTGAAGATTTAGATCATATTTGTCATGACATTTCAACGTCTAAAAGAATTGTGATTATTGGGGCTCTTTATCCAATTTCTATTGCAGTTGAATTTCAAACGGATTTGATTACTTTTGGAAAACCTGTTTTCCAATATCATTCTTTTGATACACAATTGGATCTCAATAAAGATGATTATGTTATATTTGTTTCGGCAACAGGAAGAGCTTATGATGCTTTCATGAATGATCATCAAGATTTTGATATCAACAGATCTCAATTCTTACTCATTACACAAAATAAAAAATATAAGAGTCAAATTGGGGATGAACGTGTGATCTATGTTGCAAGTTCAAGACATGATAGTATTGACTTTAACTATCGTTTGATGACAATTTTTGATATCATGCGAGTAACGTATTATAAAAAATATCATTTTATTTAAAGGGGAGGATGTTATGAATATACTACTTTCAAGAATTTTAAAATATTTAAATGGCACATTGTTTCTTGATGATGCGTATCGTTTTTGTGTATTCTTTATCCTTCATTATCAAAGCTTTGGAGATTATTCGTTAGAAGAAGTCGCAAATGAATTAAAGACAACACCAGAAAGTATTTTAAACTTTTTAAAATATTTAGGCTTCTATGATTATCAAACATTTGTAGAAACTTATTATAAACATAAACGAATACGTCTTGAACAGATTGAAGAACGTATGGAAAATCTCAATATTTGTACGTATGTTGAACGCATTAAAGTTTCTAATGATAATAAAGAATTTTTAAAGAAAATAGAAGAAGTCTGTACAAAAATCCATGAATCAAAACGAGTAATTCTTGTAGGGGCTCTTTATCCTATGTCTATTGCGGTAGAATTTCAAACAGATTTAATTTCTTTTGGGAAAACAGTTTTACAATATCATACGTATGATAAAGATATGATTTTTAATGAAAATGATTATGTTATTTTTACTTCTTCTTCAGGAAGGTCTTTAGAAGGCTTTATGTATACAAGAACAAATCTTTCATTACAAAATACGACATCTTTGCTTATTACCCAAAATCCAACCTATGCAAGAAGGAAATTAACTACAGATACGATTCAAGTACCAGGAAGATTTGATGGTATTAACTTTAACTATCAAATTATGACGATCTTTGATTTAATTCGTGTGATGTATTATCAAAAATATATTGAAAAACAGGGATAACCTGTTTTTTAAGGAGAAGCAATGAAACAAAAACTACTCAATTATCAACCTTTTAATGAACAAGAAGAAAAAGATAAAGAACTTTTACTTAAAGTGATTGAACAAAAAGATGTTCTAACACGTAAAAATACAATAGGGCACTTCACTGTTTCTTGTTGGGTTTTAAATCAAAGTCATGATAAGGTTTTAATGTGTTATCATAAAATTTATAACTCTTGGTGTTGGCTTGGAGGACATGTTGATGGGCAAAAAGATTTTAAAAAAGTGGCATTAAAAGAATTTCAAGAAGAAAGTGGTTTAAAACATGTTCAGTTTTTAAAGGATGACCCTTTTTCAATTGAAGTTTTAACTGTTAATGGACATATTAAAAATGGAGTTTATGTATCCAGTCATCTCCATTACAATATTACCTATTTAATGGAAGCCGATGATCAAGAAAAATTGATTATTAAAGAAGATGAAAATAAAGGATTACAATGGTTTGACTTTGAAGAAGCTCTAAAAGCTTCTACAGAACCATGGTTGGTCGAAAATGTTTATAAAAAATTAAATAAAAAAATAGAAAAAGGTTATCATTAAACGATAGCCTTTTTCAAATTTTCTAAATCTTCTTTATTTGGATGATTTAGTGCTTCATAGTAGTTTTCAATAAGTAAATCAATATTTTTTGGTGCCTTGTCACTTTCTTTTAAAGAAAGATAACGTTGAAGAACAGAGTCAGGCATCTTTCCTTGACACATAAAACTTCCAACAACTTCATTAGTTGAATCAATGCTTTCTTTCACTTTATTTATAATACGTTTAAAATATTCTTCACTTTTTCCAAAACCAGCAGTTCCAAAGAGAAAGATTTTTTGATGATGCAATGTTTTTAAATAATCTAAAGTTTCTTGATTAGCATTTCCTTTATCTGTCCAAAAACCAACATAGATTGTTTTTGAATCATTAATATTGTCTTTTAAAAAATCTCCAAGGAGTTTGGTGTTTCCTGTTTGACTAAAATAATGAATCATCTTTTACAACTCCTTCAACTTTTGTAATAGGCATTGCAAAGGCAATCCCTGTATTATGCTTTTTTAAACCGCCCAAAGCTTTATCAATTGTATCAAAAACAAGATCTGTTTGATCATCATTAATAATGAAAAACATTGTTTTACTATCAGGACGTGCTTGCTCAAGGAAAAGTCTTAAAGAACCTAAGATATAACTTTCATCACTTTCTTGAATATAAGAAATCATTCCCTGAGAATCAATAATCGTTCCACCACTTACTCCTGCTTTTTTTAAACTTGTTAATAAATTTTGTAAAAGTTCCGTTTTATGTAAAACAACAAATACTACTTGCATAATTGTCACCCCTCAATGTTATTGTACACGGATTTTAGTTTTTAAAAAAGATATTTCTCAAAGAGAAAATTATTTAAAAGTTTGAATGTGTTGGTAAAGAGCACCAATTAAATTAGCGTCATTTCTAAATTTACAAGGAACAATTTCAGGATGATAAACATCAAAGTGTAGATTATCAAAAATTTCATTCATATTTTTATTAATGAGTTCAATAAGTAATGGTTGGGCAGATATACCACCACCAATAGCCACTTTTTCACAATCAAAAATAATGTGTACATTAAAGATTTGAGTTGCGACTTCCTTGGCAAAAGCATCGATTCCTGCAATGACTTTTTCATTACCCTTATTAGCCATTTCAAAGATTTCAATTCCAGTATATTCTTTGTCTGTTTCAAGTGCCTCTTGAACACGTTGTAATAACCCAGAAATACCATTTCTCGTACACCAAGCATGATTCCAAGTAAAAGGATCTAAGTTGTTTGTTTTAATAAAAGAAAATTCACCTGCTGAAAAATGTTTTCCTGTATGAACTTTATGATCTTTAATCAAACATCCACCAATTCCTGTTCCTAAAATAACCACAGCGCCATCTTGAATATCTTGGAGATTTCCAAAACCAATTTCCGCATTGGCGGCACATTTAGCGTCATTACCAATTGTAATGTTTGTTGGACAACGCTTCTTTAAAACGTCTACAGTTTCTAATTTATCAATATAACGTAAAGCACCACCAGTATATTGATAGCCTCTTTCAGGATCAATGATACCAGGCATAGAAAGAGCCATACCATCAATCTGATCTTGAAATTGATCATAGATTTTTCCAATTGTTTCAATAAAGTTTTCAAGGGTATCCATAGGAGTTGGTACACTTGATTTTTCTAAAATAGTTAAATCTTCTTGCAATAGCGCATATTTGATGGCACTGCCACCAACATCTAATGTTAAATATGTTTTCATAAACTTCCTCCCAGATTACTATTATATAATAGAAGGAATGAAATGGGTATCATTTTTGTTTATTCATATCTTTTAAACAAGGCCCTTCAATAAGTTTTCCATAACAATCAAAAACAGATTGATGACAGGGACAATGCCATATTTGATTTTTTTCATCAAAAGAAAGTAGACCTTTTAAATGAGGACAGTAGGGAGAAAAATAATGATTAATACCTTGCCTATCTAAATAAACAGCATAGAGTTTATGATTGATTTTCATTAATCCTCCTTGACCTCTTTGTAAATTTTTCTTGGTATGAAAATGAAATTTGACATAACCAAGATAAAGATGATGAAGCATTTGTTTCAAATATATTTTAGAATAACTTAAAGAATAATAATGACAAGAAAATAAGGAGAGATAGGCATTATCGTTATTTAAATAAAGATCTTTAATGATTTTAGACGCTAAAAAAGAATTTGTCATACCCCATTTTTGAAAACCATAAATAAAATATTCATGTTCTTTATAACGCCCCATATAAGGAATACCTCTTAAAGGAATCGTATCTTGTGCAAACCAGTCCTTACTCTTAGAATTAATAACTAAAGCATGATTTTTTAAAGGACGATAACTTTCTGTAAGATCAATAGAGAGTGTACATTGATTTCCTGTTCTTTGTTTTAAATCAACACTTTCTAAAGATTGAAACATTTTTAAAAAGTAGAAACCTTTTTTTATAAAAGGATAACGCGAGGCATGAATGAGATCTTGGCAGATAATACGATGTCCTTGTACATAGACAAGAAAATCGTTTTTTCTTTTTATGATTTTTTCAACACAACTATGTTCATAAAATTGAACATTTTTCTTTTGACAACATTCCACAAGATGATAGAGATATTTTAAAGGATGAAAAATGTATTGATGATGTAAACTGATTGTTTTTAAATGTTTTTGATTGTCAAAAACGGTTTCACCAAAGAGTTGTAAATAATGTTGTTCTTTTTCAAGCATGCCAACATTTTTTAAATCATCGGTATATAAAGACATCGTACATTCTTTTAAACAACAATCGATTTTTTCTTTTTCAATTAAATCTTTAATACCTTTTATTGCTTCTTTTTGACTTTGATAGTAGAGATAAGCTGTTTCAATATTATAATGTTTTACAAGTTTTTGATAAATAAGACCTTGTAAAAGAGTAATTTTAGCCGTTGTATGTCCACTGGTATGACTACCTAAAAGATTCTTTTCAACAATAGTTATTTGTTTACCTGTTTCTTTTAATTGATAGGCGCATGAAATGCCGGATAGACCACCACCGATAATAAGAATATCGGTTTTTATATCTTTATTTAATTGTTTAAAACAAGGATGTTGACTTGTCTTTTGCCAATAAGATTCATTCATAAAATCACCTGCTTTATTATGAAACAAAAACGCATTTTTTATACGGAAAATGATATAATAAGCCAAAAGGATAAAAAAGATTTATAAATTTTGGAGGTATACATGAATATAACAGTTTATTTAGGGGCAAGTAATGGAAATGATCAAAACCTTACTTTAGCATCAAGAGAACTTGGAAAGTGGATTGGCGAAAATGGACATACACTTGTTTATGGAGGCTCTAAATGTGGTTTAATGGGAGAATTGGCGGAAAGTGTATTGAAAGCAAAGGGAAAAGTCATAGGTGTGGAACCACAATTTTTCATTGATGCCGGTTTTGATTATCCTAAAATAACACAATTAATTGTGACACAAGATATGAGTGAAAGAAAAACAAAAATGATTGAATTAGGGGATGCTTTTATTGCTTTTCCAGGAGGAACAGGAACTTTAGAAGAAATTACAGAAGTCATGTCTAAAGTCTCATTAAAACATTTAAAGACACCTTGTATGCTTTATAATTTAAATGGATATTATGATGATTTAAAGAAACTTTTAGATAAGATGATTACTTTTGATTTATCCTCTAAAGAAAAACAAGAAGGTATTTATTTTGTGGAAAATTTAGAGGAAATAAAAGAAATATTAAAATAAGAAGATGTTTCTAAAAAAGAAAATCGATGAAAATGATTTTCTTTTTTTACAAAATCAACTACAATAAAGGCATTGGAGGATTATTATGAAAGTACTAGCAAGTGATTATGATGGAACATTATTATTTAATGAACAATTTAAAGAAGGGGATTTAAAGAAAATCAAGGAATTTCAAAAATTAGGCAACTTATTTGGTTTATGTAGTGGAAGACCTTTTAAAGGTATTTACGAATTTTGTAAGCCTTATATTGATTTTGATTTCTATATTTTATGTACAGGGGCACTTGTACTTAATAAAGAAAGAGAAGTTATTTATAAAAGTACGATTTCTAAACATTTATTACATGAATTTTATGATCGTTATCAAAAAGATTATGATATTTTTATTCAAGCTAATATGCAAATTTATACATTTTTAAAAGAAGATTTAGGGTCAATGGTTAGACAAGTTATTACATCTTTAGATGAAGTGGAAGGAGATATTTATGGTTTATCCATGAATGCAAAAACGGATGAAAACGCGAGAAAAGTGTGTCTTGATATTGAAGAACATTTTCCTGAATTAACAGCACATCAAAATAAAGAATTTATTGATATTACTGAAAAAGGATGTTCTAAAGGTTTAGGAATTTTAAAATTAAAAGAATTAATGCATTTAGAGGAAGTTGCCGGAATTGGGGATTCGTATAATGACATTCCTATGTTAGAAACAGTGGATCATTCTTTTACTTTTCCAACATCACCAGAAAGTTTAACATCGATTGTTGATGATGTGGTTGATAGTGTGGAAGAAGCGCTTGATATTTTAATGAAAGAATAATGAAAATATTACAACAACTTAAAGAAAATCATTATACTGAATCAGAACAACAAGTCATTGATTATTTATTAGATCATTTAGAAGATTTAACTTTACTTTCAATCAATGATCTAGCAAAAAAAAGCTATACTTCAAATGCAACGATCATTCGTTTATGTCATAAAGTAGGCTATCAAGGTTATCGCCAATTTAAACTTGCTTTATTACAAGAACTTGAAGCCAATAAATATATGGTAAGTCAAGTAGACTATACAACCCCATTTCAAATCAATGAAACAAGTGATCAAATCATTCAAAATATGTTTTCTCTTTATCAAGAAAGTATTCAACAAGTTTATCATCATTTATCTATTAAAACCTTAAATAAAATCGCAACATTGATGGTACAAAAGAAAAGAGTTTTTATTTATGGCTATGGCGATAGCCAAATAACAGCAGCAAACTTTATTAATAAACTTGCAAAGCTTAATTTATTTCCTATCTTAGCAACTCAATATGGGGAAGAAATCTATATTTCCAAACAATTACAGCCAGGAGATTTTGCTTTGTTTATCTCTTATAGTGGAGAAAATACATCCCTTTTAGAATGTATGAAAATCTTAAATAAAAAAGGAATTCAAACAGCTTTGGTTACTGCTAATCTTCAAAGTCCACTTGTTGTTTATAGTCAATATCAAATCATTATTCCTGACTATGAAAAACAAAATAAGATTGCAACATTCTATTCTCAACTTGCCTTTATGTATATCTTAAATAATTTACATGCACTTATTTATCATCTTAAAAATAAGTGAACCAAAAGTTCAGTTTAACTGAACTTTTTTTCATTTACTTTGAACCTTATTTCCACAATGATGAACATCTCTTAAATAAAAAAAGAAGATATGATATAACAAAAGTGAGGTGAAAAAGATGACAAAAAAAGAAGTCTTACAATTAGAAAAAGAACTTTCTTTTCAAGAATTCAATAATCATGATGTTTATCAATTAGGACAAATCATTGTTAATCATATTGAAAAGAATCAATTGAAAAATGTTAGAATTCGTATTGTTTTAGATGGAGATATTGTTTTTCAATATTTGATGGATGGTAAAAAAGGAGTCGTTTGGCTTGATCGTAAACAAAAAACAGTTGAAAAATATGGACATAGCAGTTATTACATTTATTTAGAAAATGAAGAAAATGGAACATATCAAGCAGATGAAAAAGATGAAAGTTTCGTTATTTGTGGGGGAGGTTTTCCTTTGATTATCCAAAATGAATTAAGAGGAAGCATTCTTGTTTCGGGGCTCGCACATGATGAAGATCATCAAGTCATTGTTGATTGTTTAAGGAAAATAAAAGATGAAGGCTCTTGCAAGTGATATAGATGGAACGCTTGTTTTCAATCAACAAATAAAAAAACAAGATAGAGAGGCTATTGAAAAGTACCAAAAGGAACATCTATTTGGTGTATGTAGTGGAAGACCACGATGTGCCCTGTTTGATTTAAAACAGTTAAAACTAGATTTCTATATTCTTTCTTCAGGAGCAGTGATCTTAGATAAAGATTTAAATATCATTCAAGATTTTCCAATGAAAAAAGAAATCGTTCAACAAATCTTTAATGAATATCATCAACATGCACAAATCATCTTACAAACAGGAAATGCAGATGTTTTTTATGCAACCCTTAAAGAAGATTATAATCCTAAATTAAAAGTCATTTCTTCTTTTAAAGAAGTAGAGCATGAAATCATCTATGGTATATCGCTCATTTTTAAAGATGACAAAACGACTAAGAAAGTATGTTTTGAAATTAATCAAAAATATCATGAGGTTGAAGGTTTTCAAAATAGAAACTCTGTTGATATTGTAAGAAAAGGATGTTCTAAAGGAACGGGAATTAAAATCATTAAAGATCATTACCAATTAGAAAAGATGGCAGGAATAGGGGATTCCTATAATGACTTACCAATGTTAAAAGTCGTAGATACAGCCTTTACTTTTAAAACATCCCCTCAAGAAATACAAAAACAAGTACATTATTGTGTTAATGATATTGCAGAAGCAATAGCGTTATTGGAGGTAGAAAAATGAATTTTGGAATTATAGGTTATGGAAACATAGCGCGTAAGTTTGTTAAAAGTATTACTTATACTAGTGGGGGAAAAGTGCATGCCATTGCCTCACATTCTTTAGATGAAAACGATAGTTACTTACAAAATCATCCTTTAGTTAAACTTTATCGTGATTATGAAGAACTTTTAAAAGATGATGATATTAAAGCTGTTTATATTGCAGTACCCCACTTTGAACATAAAAAGTGGATTATAGAAGCCATTAAACATCATAAAGCGGTTTTATGTGAAAAACCACTTGTCTTAAAAAGTGAAGATATTGATGAAATTAATCAATATGTTAAAGAATATCAAGGCTATTGTTTAGAAGCTTTTAAAACAAAGTTTAATAATGGGTTTAATCATTTAAAAGAAGATTTAAAACTGATTGGAAAATTAAAATCAATTGAAGCAAACTTTTGTTTTGATGGGACAGATAAAAAAGATTCTTACTTGTTTGATCCAAAACAAGGGGGTGCTTTAAATGATGTAGGAAGTTATGTCGTTGGTTTTGTCCTTGCTTTAGTGGATGCACCAGTTGAAAGTGTTGAATCTCATATTGAAAAAGAAAATGAGATTGAAATGAATTTTAAAGCAACTTTAAATTTTAAAAATGAAGTTCAAGGAAAAGTAGAAGGTTCAATTAATTATAATAAAGAACGTTATGCTTTAATTAAAGGGGATAAGGGGGAAATCTATGTTCCAATGTTTAACCGTGTGGTTGAATATACAATTCATTTAGAAAATGAAGTTATGCAAAAAACATATCCAATTGAAGGAGACGATATGACTTTAGAAATACAAGCTTTGATTAATCATAATCAATCAACACATACATTACATGATTCAAAAAAATTACAAGAAACAATTGAAAGAATAAGAGAGGAAGCAAAATAATGAAACTAGGAATTTTAGGAACAGGAATGATTGTTAAAGATGTTCTTACCATGTATCACGAGCTAGGTGTTGAAAAAACTTATCTTTTTTCAACAAAAAAATCAAAATCACAAGCATTAGAACTTATGGAAAAATATCATTTAGATAAAGTTTATACAGATTATGATGAATTACTTCAAAGTGATGTTGATACAATTTATTGTGCTTTACCTAATCATCTACATTATGAATTTTCAAAAAAAGCTTTAGAAAATGGTAAAAATGTCATTATTGAAAAACCAATTACAGCGAATAGTAAAGAATTAGAAGATTTAATTGAAACCGCCAATAAAAAGAATTTAATGATTTTTGAAGCTATGAATTTACATTATACACCTGCTTTTCTTTCATTAAAAGAAGATTTAAAGAAATTAGGAGATATTAAAATTGCTTCATTTAACTATTCGCAATATTCATCAAGGTATAATGCTTTTAAAGAAGGAACAATTTTACCAGCCTTTGACTTTCATAAAGCTGGTGGAGCTTTAATGGATTTAAATGTTTATAATATTCATGCTTTAATCGATTTGTTTGGGAAACCTGTTTATCATAAATATATGGCAAATATTGAAAAAAATATTGATACAAGTGGGATGATGATTTTTGATTTTGAACATTTTAAAGCTTTATGTATTGGGGCTAAAGATTGTAAAGCACCTTTAATGAATACGATTCAAGGAAACTTAGGAGCAATCGTTGTTAAATGTCCGTTAAGTCAAATGACAGAATATGAAATCTGTTATAACGATGGGACCAGTGAAGTAAAATCTTTTGAAAAGAAACATCGTTTAATTTATGAATTTAAAGAATTTATGAGAATGATGGAAGAAAAGGATGTTAAAAAACAAAAAGAAATGTTAGATCTTTCTTTATTGATCTCTAAATTAATGGAAGAAGGAAGAATGCAAGAAGGGATCGTGTTTGATAATGATAAATAATAAAATTGTTTTAGGATATATTGGAAATGGAAAAAGTACCAATCGCTATCATTTACCTTTTGTCATGCAAAGACTGGATAAATTCATCGTTAAAACGATTTATAATCCACGTATCCATCATGATGTATGGGATAAAATTGAAGGAATCAACTATACTGAAAATCAAGATGATATTTTCTTAGATGATGAAATTGATATGGTTGTTGTTTGTACAGGTCATCATTATCATTATGAATATACTAAAAAAGCACTTGAACATAATAAACATTGTTTATGTGAAAAACCCTTTATGGAAAATAGTCAGCAAGCTAAAGAAATTTTTGCACTTGCGAAATCAAAAGGACTTTATTGTTCAGCTTATCAAAATAGAAGATATGATAGTGATTTTTTAACTGTCCAAAAAGTCATTGAATCAGGAAAATTGGGCGATTTATTAGAATTAGAAATGCATTTTGATTACTATCGCCCTGAAATACCTGAAAGTGTCGATCATTTTGATCCAGCAATGTCTTATTTATATGGACATGGTTGTCATACTTTAGATCAAGTTATTTCTTACTTTGGAAAACCTGATGATATTCATTATGACGTAAGACAACTTTTAGGAACAGGTCGTATGAATGATTATTTTGATTTAGATCTTTATTATGGAACATTAAAAGTATCCGTTAAATCAAGTTACTTTAGAGTAAAATCAAGACCATCTTTTATCGTTTATGGTAAAAAGGGAATGTTTGAAAAATATAGTAAAGATCGCCAAGAAGAACATTTAAAACTTTTCCATATGCCTATCAATAATGATTTTGGAAAAGATTTGCCTGAACATTATGGAACTCTTACTTATTATGATGATGAGGGTATTTATCACGAAGAAAAAGTTCTAACAGTTGACGGCGACTATGCGCGTGTGTATGATGGTATCTATGATAGTATTGTAAATGGTAAGGAACAAGTCATCCAACCATGGCAAACAATTCTACAAATGGAAATGTTAGAAACAGGAGTAAAGGATTTAAAATAGTATGAAAAAATATTTTTTCTTTGATATTGATGGAACATTGACCGATTTAAAAACACATCAAATTGTCCCAAGTGCGAAAGTTGCTTTAGAAAAGCTTAAACAAGCAGGTCATTTTGTTTGTTTAAATACAGGAAGAGCCCATTATAAAGCAGAAAAAACAAGAAAAGAATTTAATTTTGAAAATATGGTATGTAATGGTGGTAACGGAATTGTACTAGATGGTATTTTAAAAGAAAATATTCCTTTAGATAAACAAGGTGCCTTAAAAATCATTCAAGAAGCTAAAGAAAAAGGGATTGGTTATTTAGTAGCAATCAATGATAGTCAAGAAGTCTATGGTGAAAATGATTTATTTATTCAACAAGTAGGCTATCGTAAAGAACCAACAACCTATATTTTAGATCGAGATTTTGATTATAAACAAGTAGAAAACTTCTATAAAATCTATCTTGCTTTAGATGAAAAAGAAGAAGCTTCTTTTCAAAACAAAGATCAATTAGGTTCATTACGTTTTGAAAAAGAATACTTAATGTTTCAACCAGATAATAAAAAAGGCGGTATTTTCAAAATGATGAAAATACTTCAAGCACCTATTCAAGATGTGGTTGTCTTTGGCGATGATTATAACGATCTTGATATGTTTGATAAAGATTTATGGACAGGCGTTGCTATGGGGAATGCTTGTGATGCTTTAAAAGAAAAAGCAACATACATCACAGATCAAAATGTAGATGATGGTATTTATAATATCTGTGAAAAAATGGGTTGGTTTTAATAAAAAATGAAGGAACCGAAATTACGGTTCCTTTTAACATAGAAAAATATATTTTCTATACTTTTTTATTTTGATTGACGATGCTTGATTATCTATATCAATGATAATAAAAAATGTTTTTAATACTTAAAATCAAATAAACTTGTAATAAAATAACAATTAATAAAGAAACATTACAATGTAAAGAACTCTCATTAAAAGAGGAAGATCACATAAGCTATTTTCAACATGCAGGAAAAATCTATCATACAATTGAAAGCTATGAAAAAAATAAAAATACAAACAATTATGCTTTTACTTTATATGATGAAAATAAAGAAAACAATTGAAAAATAGAGTGCAAAAGCACTTTTTCTTTTACAAGGAAAATAATGGAGTTTAAATGGATTGTTTTGTTAAAATTTAGATATATAAATGATATAATAGAGGTAGGTGATTTTATGAGATTAGAGTTATTAAGTTATGAAAATACAAATTTACTGCCTGGATGGAAGCCTTATTTTATTTATTTAATTATGGTGGATCATCAAGAAGTAGGACGTATTGTTTTAAGAGAGGGAAGTAGCTTAGAAAGATATTATGATGGACACATTGGTTATTCGATAGAAGAAGAATATCGAGGACATCATTATAGTCGTGAGGCATGTTTGTTGTTGTTTGAGATTGCTAAGGAAAAAGGATTTAAAGAATTGATGATTAGTTGTTCTCCTGAAAATTTAGCTAGTAGAAAGATTATTGAATCATTGCCTTTTCATTATGTAGAAACAAAGACAGTACCTAAGGAGTTAAGAAAATACTTTGATCAAGATGATTATGTTAAAAGAATCTATCGATTAAATTTGGAGGAATTATGAAATTTATACATTTAGCGGATCTCCATTTAGGAAAGATCATTTATCAAAATAATTTAATAGAAATTCAAGAAGATTTATTAAATCAAGTCATTGATTATATGAATGATCAAGAAATTGATGTCTTAGTGATTGCTGGGGATATTTATGATCGAGCAGTTGCCTCAAGAGAAAGTATTACCTTATTGAATACTTTTTTATCAAAATTGATTTTAAAGTATCATAAAAAAGTATTAATGATCACCGGTAATCATGATAGTAGTGAACGTTTAAATTTTGCAACTTCTTTACTTGTAGATCAAGGGCTTTATATTGTTTGTTATCCTGAAAAAGAAATAAAACCGATTATTATTGAAGGTGTTTATTTTTATTTGGTTCCTTTCTTTAAACCTTCTTATATACGTTATTTGTATGAAAATGATGATTTAAAAACATATCAAGATGCTTTTGCTTATTATTTGAATCAACAAACCTTTGTTGAAGATCATTCAAAAGTTTTAGTAACCCATCAATTTATTGCCGGAAATAAAGAGGTCGTAAGAAGTGAAAGTGAAGTTATCTTATCAGTAGGTGGCAGTGAAATCATTGATGTAGATTTATGCAAAGGTTTTGATTATGTTGCTTTAGGACATATTCATGCGAGTCAAAAAATTAAATATGACTATATACGTTATGCAGGAAGTCTTATGAAATATTCGTTTGATGAAGTCAATCAAGTCAAAGGCATGGTAGAAGTAACTATTGATGAAAAGGGAGTATGTAGTAAAATTATTCCTTTGAAACCTAAAAGAGATTTAATAAAACTTACAGGTAAGTATGAAGCTGTACTTCATTATCCTAATAATGAAAATGATTTTATAGCGGTAGAACTTTTAGATAAACAAATGATAGGTCATGGTTATGAACGTTTAAAAGAAAAATATCCACATTTATTACAGCTTACATACAAGAAGTTAGATATAAAAGGAGAAAATCATACAGCTTCATACTTAGATATGGATAAAAACAGTCCATTAGATATTTTTAAAGAATTTTATGAAAAAATGAAGGGAGAAGAAATGGATTCAAAAAGTCAAGAAATCATTGAAGAACTACTAGAGGAGGATGCTCTATATGATGCCCATTAATTTAACCTTATCTGCCTTTGGTCCTTATCCAAATCAAATCAACATCAATTTTGAATCTTTTCAAGAAGATGGCCTGTTTTTAATTACAGGTCCTACCGGCAGTGGAAAAACCATGATTTTTGATGCTTTGATTTTTGCTTTATATGGTAAAACCAGTGGGCAAATGCGTCAAAGTGATAGTTTAAGATGTGATCATGCTTTAAATGAAATTCCTACTTTTGTTGAGTTGACATTTTCTTTACACCAACAAATTTATACAATTAAACGAAGTCCTAAGTATTATTTAGAAGGAAAGAAAACACCAAAACAACCTACCGCACTTTTAACTTTACCAGATGGTAAAATGGTTGAAGGAGTTAAAGAAGTGACAAGTAAAGTTATTTCTTTACTTGGCATTGATGAGCATCAATTTAAACAAATTGTGATGATTGCTCAAGGAGAATTTACTCAATTGATTATGGCTTCAAGTGATGAAAGAGAAAAAGTATTAAGAGAGTTATTTCATAGTGAAGTTTATCAAAGAATCGAAGAAAAGCTAAAAGAACGTTTAAAAACATATCAAGATCAATACTCTTTATTACTTAATAAAAGAAAAGATTATCAAGAAGAATTAAATATCGAAGAAGATGGAGATGTCTATCTTGAGCGAAAAAGAAAAATAATTCAAGAACTGGAAACAAGAATTCAAAAACAAGAAAAACAAAAAGAGGAATTTAACCAACAAATACAACTTTATCATCTTCAAAATCAACGTTTACAAAATTTAAAAGAAAACAAAAAACGTTATCAAGACTTAATTTTACAAGAAAAAGATTATCAAAAGCTCTTTAAAAAAATTCAATTACTTAAAAAAGCTAAAGAAACAAATTATGACTATCTTTCTTTAAAACAACAAGAAGCAAAAATCAATCAAATGAAAAACAAACGGGAAGAAACGTTACAAAAATATCAAACATTAGAAAAAGAGAGTCAAGTTCTTGAACAAAAATATCAAACATTGTCTTTAAAACAACAAGAAAATCAACAACTTTTTAAACAAATCCAAGAACAAAAACAATTAATTGAAGCTGTCTTACAATATCAGCACTATTATCAAAACTTACAAGAATTAAAACAAACATATCATCAACTCAAAAAAGAAAATACGTTGTTCAACCAAAAAAAAGAAAAACTACAAACATCCATTGAAAGAGACTTAGAAACGATTCAAAGTGAAAAACAAATCGAAACAACATGTAAATTACTACAACAAGATTATCAAAAAATAAATAATCAAAAAATTAAAATACATCAACTCTCTCAATACTATGATGAACTCTTACAAGCTATAGAAAAAAGAAGTGATTTACAAGAAGAATATGTTCATCTTGAAAAAGAAGTAGATGATCAAAGAAAACATTACCAACAATTAGAAAAACTCTATTTCAGAAAACAAGCAGGAATCTTTGCAAGTCAATTAAAAGACAATGAACCTTGCCCTATTTGTGGTTCCTTGCATCATCCTCATCCTGCTTTACTTGAAAAAGAAGATATTTCTAAAGAAAAATTGGATCAACAAAAGAAAGTTGTAACACGCTTTGAAAACAAACTTCAAGAACATGTACAACAGCTTCTTCTACAAAAACAAAAAATAGAGATGAAACAGCAACAAATCAAACAACTTTCTACTGAATTAGAAATAGAAGATGTGGATAAAGAAAGTTTTATTAAAGCTTTAGATGTTATCTCTAAAGATGAAAAGGAAATGAAGAAAAAATATCTTCAATATCAAGATGAGCTTAAATATATTCAAAAGCTTAAAAAGAGTGTTGAACTTTCACAAAAAGATATGGTTGTTTATCTTCAAAAGGAAGAAAAACAAAAACATCAACTTGAACAGCTTCAAATACAAATTCATCAGCTTTCTGGAAAACTTGATGATACCAAAAAAGTTTATGAAATGAATCAACTTCAAGATCAGCTACTAGAATTTGAAAGAAGTTATCAAGAAAAAATAAAAGAAGTAGAAGATCTTCAAAATAAGTATACAAAGTATAAAGATTTATCTATTCAATTACAAACCCAAATTAAAAGTGATCAACAACATGTTTCTTTAGAACAAAAGCAACTAGATTTATTTAATAAAAATTATCAAGAACATCTAAAATCTTTTAAAGATGAAGAAGAATTTCTTCATTTAAAAGAAGAAATTGATCAACTTAGTCAAAAGGAAAAAAGTTATCAAGATTATCAAATGACCCTTAATTCATTGAAGCAACAAATCACTTCTTTAGAAGACGAAGTGAAAGACACAAAAGAAATAGATTTTTCTTCTTTAGAAAAACAACTTATTGAATTACAAGAAAAACTTAAACAAAATCAAGAAATCTATGAACAAGAAAAAATCAACTTTACACTTAAAGAAAAATTGATTCATCAAATTGAAACCATTAATAAAAAACTTGAAAAAGATGAAGAAATTTATCAAAGATATTTAGATCTTTATAATCTTTCAAGTGGTAAAAATGCAGCACGTGTTTCTTTAGAAAGATATGTTTTAGCGACGTATTTTGAACATATGTTGCTTTATGCGAATCGTATTTTTAAACAATTGACACAAGGAAGATATCAATTGATTCGTAAAGATGAAGCAGAAAAAGGAAGAAAGCAACAAGGTTTAGAATTAGATGTATTTGACCAAGAAAGTGGACAACTTAGAGGAATTAAGACACTTTCAGGGGGAGAATCTTTTAAAGCGGCTTTATCACTTGCTTTAGGTCTTTCAAGAATGATTCAAGAATATGCAGGAGGTATTGAACTCAATACGCTCTTTATTGATGAAGGATTTGGTTCTTTAGATAGCCAATCATTAGATCAGGCAATGAATTGTTTGATGGAACTTCATCAAGATAATAAGCTTATTGGGATTATTTCGCATGTTAGTGAACTGAAAGATCGCATTGATCGTCAAATTATTGTAGATAGAAAACAAAAACAAAGCGTGATTCATGTGAGATAACCTTGCGTGTTTGACGTTTCTATAGTAAAATAGAAAAGCATTTATGAGGAGGCAAAAAAGATGGCAAATAACAAGAAAAATGATGCAATTACAGCTAGAGATGTTGACTTTGCTAAGTGGTATACAGATGTATGTCGTAAAGCGGAATTAATGGATTATAGCGGTGTGAAAGGATTTATTATTTATCGTCCGTATGGTTATGCAATGTGGGAACAAATTCAAAAACATATGGATAAAAAATTTAAAGAATTAGGACATGAAAATGTTTATATGCCGATGTTGATCCCTCAATCTTTATTACAAAAAGAAGCTGATCACGTAGAAGGATTTGCGCCAGAATGTGCAGTTGTTACAAAAGGTGGATTGGATGATTTAGAAGAAAACTTAGTGATTCGTCCAACATCAGAAACTTTATTTTGTGAACACTATGCAAAAATTGTAAATTCTTATCGTGATTTACCAAAATTATATAATCAATGGTGTTCCGTTGTTCGTTGGGAAAAGACAACAAGACCATTTTTACGTGGTTCTGAATTCTTATGGCAAGAAGGTCATACAATTCATGCAACAGAAGAAGAAGCAAGAAAAGAAACTTTACAAATGTTAGAAGTGTATCGTTCAACAGCACAAGATCTACTTGCAATTCCAATGGTTACTGGACGTAAAACTGAAAGTGAAAAATTTGCAGGGGCTGAAGAAACATATACAATGGAAGCTTTAATGCATGACGGAAAAGCTTTACAATCAGGAACATCACATTATTTTGGTCAAGGATTCGCCAAAGCATTTGATGTTAAATTCTTAAATAAAGATAATAAACAAGAATATGTTTATCAAACTTCTTGGGGAGCATCAACACGTTTATTAGGTGCAATTATTATGGTTCATGGGGATGATAATGGACTTGTATTACCACCAAGAGTGGCACCAATTCAAGTTATGATTGTTCCAGTTATGCAACATAAAGAAGGGGTTTTAGATAAAGCTTACGAATTAGAAGCACAATTAAAAGCAGCTGGATTACGTGTTAAAGTAGATGCAAGTGATAAAACACCAGGTTATAAATTTGCGGATGCTGAAATGAGAGGAATTCCTGTAAGACTTGAAATTGGTCCTAAGGACATTGAAAAAGGACAATGTGTTATCGCTAAAAGATTAGATGGTTCTAAAGAAACCTATGCTTTAGGCGATGATTTAGGTTCAAAAATTCATACTTTATTAGATCAAATTCATGATGAAATGTATGCAAAGGCTTTAAAATTTAGAGATGAAAATATTAGAACAGCACATACTTATGATGAATTTAAAGAAATTCTAGAAACAAAAGCAGGATATATTCGTATGATGTGGTGTGAAGATGATGCTTGTGAAGCAAAAATTAAAGAAGACACAGGTGCCACATCAAGATGTATTAAAGAAGATGAAGAACCATTTGGTGATGTTTGTCCAATCTGTGGAAAACCAGCTAAAAAAGTAGTTTACTTTGCAAAAGCTTATTAAAAGTATATTTTATAGTCCACTACTCAATTGAGAAGTGGGCTTTTTTCTTGACAAAAAATAGAAAATCATTTATCGTTGATATGTCAACGGTAGGAGGGACTATGAATCTAGCACGTTTAATTTCTACAGTACATAATCAAAAAAATAGTTATATGAATGGTTATTTAAAAGCACTTGGTTTATCTCATGGACAAGCGATTACTCTTAAAATTATCCATGAAGAAAACTGTATTAAACAAGATGATTTAAATAAAAGATTACAAATTGATAAAAGTGCCGTCACACGCATTTTAAAGACATTAGAAGAAAAAGGATTAATTGTTAAAACAAGATGTGAAGATGATAAAAGAAATCAACATATTGTTTTAACGGATGAAGGAAAAAAACTTTATCCTTCTATTAAACAAATTGTTTTACAAACAGCAAATGAAATGTTGGAGGGAATTGATGAAAACCAACAAAAACAATTGGAAAAATTATTATTAAAGATGAAAAAAAATTTGGAGGGAAAAGATGAATAAGAGTGATAAAATGGGAACCAAAAAAATTCTACCTCTTCTTGTAGAATTTTCGATACCTGCGATTATTGGGATGTTGGTTAATGCCATCTATAATATTGTCGATCGTATGTTTATTGGCAATGCTCCTGAACTTGGATCTGTTGGCTTAGCGGGAATTAGTATATGCTATCCTGTAACACTTGTTTTAATGGCTATTTCTTTAATGATTGGTATGGGTGGCGCTACACGTTTTTCCATCGCCTTAGGACAAGGTAAAAAAGAAGATGCAGGAATGTATATGGGAAATGGATTGACCCTTACGATTATTTTAGGATTGATTTTCATGATCTTAGGAAACTTATTTCTTGATCCAATGTTAAAAGTATTAGGTGCTTCTAAAACCGTACTTCCATATGCAGAAAGTTATTTAAGTATTATTTTATACGGAGCCGTTTTTCAATGTGTGGCAATGGCTGGAAATAACTTTTCTAGAGCACAAGGAAATCCTAAAAATGCGATGATTTCTCAATTGATAGGAGCTGGTTTTAATATTCTATTTGATTATATTTTAATTTGTATTTTTCATATGGGAATGGAAGGTGCTGCTCTTGCAACAATTGGAGGGCAATTTTTAAGTGCTCTTTGGCAACTTGCCTTCTTATTTGGCAAAAGAACGCTTATTACTTTAAATATGTCTTTATTAAAACTTAACTTCTCTGTTTCAAAACAAATTATTCAAACAGGAATTCCAGCATTTTTAATGCAAATGTCGAATAGTGTTTTAAATATTATTCTCAATGCTTCTCTTGTTAAATATGGTGGAGATTTAGCTCTTAGTGCTATTGGTATTGTTACAAGTATTCAAACATTGATTCTTATGCCAATTACGGGATTGATGCAAGGACAACAACCATTGATTTCGTATAACTTTGGAGCAAGAAAGATAGACCGTGTCAAAGAAACTTTAAAATATGCAATTGTTGGAGCAACGGTTATTGCTGGTATCGGATTTATTGCGGTACAGTTTTTTACTAAAAATATTGTTTATCTATTTAATAATGAAGAAGATGTTGTTGCTTTATGTAGTCATGCTTTGCATATTTGGTTTATTTGTTTACCAGTCATCGGCGCACAAATTATGTGTGCTAACTATTTTCAAGCAATTGGTAAAATTAAGATTTCAAGTGTATTAAATCTTTTAAGACAAGTAATTATTTTAATTCCATGTATTCTTATTTTATCAACAATCTTTGGTTTAGATGGTATTTTTATGGCAGTACCGATTGCAGATTTTTCAGCGTTTGTGATAACGATTGTTTTATTAAGTTGTTCTTTAAAAAAAGAAATAAAAATGAGTTAATGATATGAACTGATTTCATATCATTTTTTTTGGACTAAGCATCCATTGAAGAAGAAAAAAAGGAAAGCTAAAATAATGATAGATAAAAATTAAA
>ENA-OPBE01000016-OPBE01000016.1-human-gut-metagenome-genome-assembly--contig:-NODE-16-length-146507-cov-6.846762_pt1 | contig 146507 bp, 125 predicted proteins | sample MGYA00241066_ERZ501448 | MGnify/ENA primary metagenome ERZ501448 (study PRJEB25962, sample SAMEA2042585) | human gut metagenome | biome: human gut; feature: human-associated habitat; material: faeces...
TCCCATCATTGGCTGTCCACCCATCGGTGGCACCGGCTGTCCCATTGGCTGTCCCATCGCTGGCATACCCTGTGGACGCATGTTGTTCATCACGCCGACACGATTTACTTTTACATTCTGGTTCTGTACTTCCGGAGCTGCGGTTGTATCCGCTTCCTTCTTAAGTCCCTCGTCTCTTGTATAGAAGAGACCAAGTTTCTCCATCTCCGCATCTACAAGCCCCTTTAATTTCATATTGGAATAATGATCCGTATTGATCAAGGTCAGGATTCTTGCTACATAATCATCCTTGTCTGCTTCATCAAAGCGCATATGTGACACAATATTTCGGAAGAAATCCGGGATATCAGACTGTCCCAACGGATCCTGCTTTACAGGAACCATAATGCACTTTACTGCCTTGCTCTCAGGATCTACATAGATATAATTCAGATCGCGTACCAGATAACAGATCTGCACACCTGCTGCACCAATCTCAAATGCACACAACAGTCCCTTCAGGATTGCAAGTACATCTGCCTTCTTCAATGTCTGACGCAGCATCACTTCCAGAGAAGTGTCATGATGCACATAAGAGACAATACTTCTCTTTCCATCCTCGTCCTTGTACTGGAACGGAATAATATTTCCGAGCTGTGCAACCTTGTCTGACACTCTGTCGTCATAGACATCTGCTACTCCAAGCTGATACTCCACCAATGTCATTCCGTTTTGTTTTGTTACATTCAACTCTAACCCCTTCATTTGCTACCTCCTCATGATATAATCATCCTAATTAGCGAATCTTAAATGTAAACTCTTCATCTGCAAGTCTTACGAGAGAATCATGTGTCAGAATTTCTTCTTCCCCATCCTCTACACGCTTTCCATTCACATATGTATGATTCGTAGACTTGTTATCTTTGATATAACATACCCCATCTTTTTGAATGATAAATGCATGCTGACGGCTGATCGCTCCATTTCCGCCAACGGTATAGTCCACACCTCTGGTTGCCTTTCCGATCTTGAAGATCGCCTTGTTCAGCATGATACGTTCTTCTGTACTTACACGGATCAGATATGGCAATGCTTTCGGCGAATTGGTTGCTGCAGTCGCTGCACTCACAGCACCAACGGCATCTTTTACAAGCTCTGTTACAGATTTATTCAAAATAGATGTACTCTTTGGCTTCTTGTCCTTTTCATCGTCCTTTTTCTTCTCAATGTTCATGTCATCGTAGATATCCTCGATCACAGGCACCTTGATGTTTTCTGTCTGTCCGCTTGTCGGTTCTTCGTTTTGTACGGTTGTTTCCGGTTCAGCAGACTCTGCTGTCTCAGCTGCTGCTTCTGCCTCAGCTGCCTCCATCTCAGCCTCTGTCTGCTGGATGATTGCCGCACGGTTTACCTTTACCACATTCCGCTTAACCACAGGTGGCTTGTCTAAGAAATGATCCAGATCTTCCAATGTCTGGATATTCTTGGTTGGCTGTGCTGTCGGCTTTGCAGATGGAACTTCTCCAACCAGCTCCTTGATCCGATCCTTGATCAGGTTGATATCGGATTCCTTCTTGTTTGTCTTTAACTGCAGCTTCTCGCCACCATTTGTTGCCCCCTCTGGCTTCACCTGTGACAGGATCTGCTCTGCAGCTGGGGAAACCTCTGGTTTTTCTGCTACTGGTTCCGGCTCTGGTGCTTCCTGCTTTTCCATCACTGGCTTTGGTGCCGGTGCTTCCTCGACAGGTGCTGGTGTCTCCTCGACAGCCTCTGTCGGTTCTGCCACCTTCTCCTCTACCGGTGTTTCTTCTTCCTTTACCTGCATGCCAGCTGGAAGGATACTTTCCAGTTCTTCCTCTTCCTTTGCAGGCTCCTCTACTTCTTCCTCTTCGTCTTCTTCATCGTCGCCGATCTCCGGAAGTGGTGTATCATCCTCTTCCTGCAGGCTATTCATGATGTCGCTGATATTTTCTGCCGGTGCTTCTTCCTCTGCACTTACAACTTCTACACCGTCTGCATCAATGGCTCCAGCCTCCTCGAAGCTGATTCCTTCCTCTTCCATCAACGCCTCTGCAAGTCCGATCAAGCCACGCAGATTGAAGTTATCTCCATTGATATACGTGAGGAGCTTACCAACATAATTCAGATCCTCTTCCACATCGTATTTCATGTTCGCAAGCAGCTGGCGTACAAAGCTCTTGAATTCTACAGAAAGTGCGCCCTTGCTTTCGATTGGCAGGCACAGGAACTGTACTGTCTTCTTCTCAGCATCCACGTAGATAAATCCACGATTCAGCAATACATACGAAAGTGGAATCGCCTGCTCCTTCAAGGAAATCATCTCCTGTGCGACATTCCGCAGGATGAGCAGTACGCTCTCGCAATCATGCTCCTGCGCAATGTACTCCTCCAGAGATGTCTTGCCCGTAATCTGGTAGGTCAGATAATCATAATCGTCATCTTCTTCATAGATAATCTCTATCAGTTCTTCCGGCGCATTGTCCTGACAGTAATCCAAAACATCCTCATCTAACTCACAATCCTCGCCCATTGTGTATGACAGATATTTTTCTTCGCCGATGTTTCGCGCCCTAAAATTAAAAGTTCTCATAACGTCCCTCCTAATACATTATTTATTCCTATTGTGATTCTTCGGTTGTCGATTCCTCGGTGGATGCTTCTCCATCCGGTGTCACGCCGTTTGGTCCACCAATAATCTGTGTATCTATGTGATCTTCATAGTTTTCTGTAAAGATATGTGTACCTGCATCTTCGTCGCCAACATGGTAATACAGGTAATTATGCTCTTCCGGATACAATACTGCCTGGATACATGCCAGTCCCGGATTACAGATCGGACCTACCGGAAGTCCGGCATTCTTATAGGTGTTGTATGGAGAATCCAGTTCCAGATCCTCGTACAGAACCTGACTCTTGTCATACATTCCATCGGTCAATGGATATAAGACAGTCGGACACATCTGCAAAGGCATTTCTGCTTTCAGACGGTTGTTGATAACACCTGCAATCGTCGCACGTTCTGAATCCACCTTTGCCTCACGTTCTACAATGGAAGCTCTCGTCACAAGTTCAAATGCACTGTATCCAAGCTCTGCCGCACGATCCTGCAGTTCCTGTGTATAGTAGTTGTCGAACGTTCTCAACATATAATCGACTAATGATTCCGCTGTCGTCGACTCATAAATATCGTAAGTTGCCGGGAACAGGAAGCCCTGTACCTTATAATTGACATTGGCACCTGCCGGTATGTCTGCCAGATATGCAAAATCAGATTTCGTAACCGATTTGCATGCATTTAAAAATTCAGTTGCAGAACAGATTCCCTGATCTTCGCACCGCGCTGCTATCATCTCTACCGTAAAGCCCTCTGGCACAACCAGATAATCGACTGGCTGATCTTCCTCGAATGTCGGGCTCATGGCTGCCATCATCTGCAAGGTTGTCATACCAGTATTCAAGGTGTATGTACCACCATGCAGCTTGCCACGGTACTCAGAGTCCTGCAGACGCTTTGTAAATGCACGCGGATAATTGATCAATCCATTGTCCTTCAGGATCTGCGCGATTTCCTTGACAGATGCGCCTTCCGGAATCGTAACAGTTACATCTTCGCCCTGTGTCGACTCCGTTCCCTTGTATTCGTCCATATAATCATCGTAATAGGTTCGTATATGTTTATAGGTCATATTGGCAAGTGTGACAATCGCCACCAACAATATGATTCCCTTCACGACTCGAATCACCGTTTTTCTCACTTTTCGTACCTCTTCTTTGCATTTTAGTTTACATAACTTTTTAAAAAATTACACACTTGATGTAATTTTACAATAATGGTATTATACTATCATCTTTTAGATAAAAATACAAGAAAGGATGATAAATTTGAGTAATCCAATTGTTACAATGACAATGGAATCCGGCGATGTTATGACGTTCGAACTGTATCCGGATATCGCACCAAACACAGTAAAGAATTTTATCTCTCTGATTAAGAAAGGGTTTTACGATGGATTGATCTTCCATCGTGTCATCAATGGTTTTATGATCCAGGGTGGCTGCCCTGACGGAAATGGTACCGGAGGTCCTGGATATTCAATCCGCGGCGAGTTCGCGCAGAACGGATTTGCAAATGATCTGAAGCACGAACCGGGTGTTCTTTCTATGGCACGTACCATGATGCCGAACTCCGCCGGTTCGCAGTTTTTCATCATGCACAAGAATAGTCCGCATCTCGACGGAAGCTATGCTGCTTTCGGCAAGATCGTGGATGGTCTGGATATTGTGAATAAGATTGCGGATGTTCCAACCGACTACATGGACCGACCGCTTGAAGACCAGCGTATCAAGACCGTTACCGTCGACACGAAGGGTGTCGAGTATGACGAGCCGGAGAAGATGTAATCTTCTTAAACGGACGCACAGCGTACAAAATAGAAATCCCCTGCAGACACGCTCTGCGGGGGATTTTTCTCTACATCTCTTGCATTTTCTTGAGGAATGCCTTGGCACGGTCAGTCTTCGGGTTGTCGATGACATCCTCCGGCTTTCCTTCCTCAACGATCACTCCGCCATCCATGAAGATCACGCGGTCGGATACGCTCCGGGCAAAACCGATCTCATGGGTTACGATCACCATTGTCATCTTCTCGGCGGCGAGTTCCTTTAATACCTTTAAGATCTCGGCGGTCAACTCCGGATCGAGTGCCGATGTCGGCTCATCGAAGAAGAGCATCTTCGGTTTTAACGCAAGCGCACGGGCAATCGCCACACGCTGCTGCTGTCCGCCGGATAACTGATATGGATAATAGTCACCCTTATCTTCTAAATTCATCTTGCGAAGCAGCTCCTTCGCCTCGGCATATACCTCGTCCTTGTCACGCTTCTGCACATGGATTGGTGCATCTGCGATATTCTTCAGTACCGAATAATGCGGAAACAGATTAAAATTCTGGAACACCAGTCCGTAGTAGCTCTGGATCTCTTTCAGCGTTGCCCTGTCTGCATAAACCGGAACACCGCTGTCGGAATTAACCGCTTCCTTTCCGCAGTACTCCATGCTTCCGCCGTCAATCTTCTCCAGCATCGTCATACAGCGCAGGAAGGTTGATTTTCCCGAACCGGATGGTCCGAGAATCGAGATAACCTCGCTCTCAGCCACCGACATACTGATATCCTTCAACACTTCGAGATCATCGAAGCTTTTCTTTATATTTTTTACTTCCAGTAAGTTCATCGTAGCCCTCCTATCTATAATAATTCATGCGTTTTTCGATCTTCTCCATCACAAACGCAACGACAAAGTTAAAGATGTAGTAGAACACACCGGCGATAAACAGCGGCATAATCGTTGTCTGTGCGGCTGCCACCTGCTTGGCAAGTGTAAACATCTCCGTATAAGAAATTGCAAATGCAAGCGACGTATCCTTAACCAGTGTGATAACCTCGTTTGTGACAGAAGGCAGGATGTTCTTCGCCATCTGTGGGAACACGATCTTGAAGAACGTCTGGATCTTGCTGTATCCTAAGATCTTCGCTGCCTCATGCTGTCCCTGTGGCACTGCCTGAATACCGGAGCGGTAGATCTCTGCGAAATATGCTGCATAGTTTAAGGCAAATCCAATGATAACCGCCTGGAAACGATAGCTTGTCGTAAGCGTCGCGCCAAACAGATAATATGGTCCGTAAAATACAACCAAAAGCTGTAACATCAACGGCGTACCACGTGCGATGGAAATGTAGAACTTCACCAGCCAGCGAATCGGTGCAATCTTACACATTCTGCCTGCTGCAACCAGAAGTCCAAGCGGCAGGGAGAACAAAAGTGTCAGGAAGAAGATTACCAAGGATGCGAGCAGACCTTCTGCAAGCTGCTTTGTGATCGAGCAGAACTTATCCCAGAAGCTTGTGTTCTTCTTGCCTGTGGATGTGGTATCTGTCGCAGTTGCCGCAGCGGCATTTCCATCCTGTACCTGATCGTCCGGCGACAGGCAGATGGACTCCTCCAGTCCCCATTTCTCTGCGATCTCCTCAAATGTACCATCAGCAAGCATGTCAAGCAATGTCGCCTGTACTTTATCACGAAGCTCTGTATTCCCCTTTTTAAATCCGATTCCGTATTCCTCGGAAGACAGACGATCCTCGAGCATCATGAATTTATCCCCGCGGGATTCGATCTCGTAGTTTGCAACACCGATATCCATGCAGATCGCATTGACCGCGCCCGACTCCAGATTCATAAATGCACTGTTGTAATCGCCTACCTGCTGCAGTTCCTTGAATGTCTCTGCAAGCGCTTTATTCTCCTCGCTTGCATCCTCACCGGTGAGTGCCGCAAGTGCAGAGCTGTCTGCCTGCACGGCAACGACCTTCCCGGAAAGATCGGTAAGCTGTGTGATACCGGAATCCTTACGCACAACGACTACCTGCGAATTATCGACATACGGCGTCGTCCATGTGTAGGCGTCTTCTCTTCCATTCATTGTAAATCCGTTCCAGATACAGCTGATCGAACCGGAATTTAATTCCATATCCTTCGAGTTCCACTCAATCGGCTGTTTCTTCAAGATCCAGCCGTTCCGGTCACATACCTCCTGTGCCAGATCCAGATCGAAGCCGACATATTCGCCGTTATCGTCCTTGTAGCCATATGGCGGGAACTCCGCATCGAAGCCGACAATAAACGTATTGTCGTCCTCTCCGTCCGCCGCCCGTGCCGGTGTCTGCATCGATACAATCGGTCCAAGCAGCAGCGCCATCATCAAAATTGCGGTCACTAGCCGTTTCCATTTTGCGTTCATAATGTCTTCCTCTCCTGTTTTTCTATTTAATATGCAGAGATATAGGATCTTGCTGTACTGCCCGGAGCTGCCTGCCCCTTCGGCACAAGCCGGATCTCTATCCCTTCCAATCGTTTTGCATAACCGGCGGTTCCTGCCGGTGCGCCGTTTTTCGCCCAGCCAAGCCAGCCGAAGCTCTGCGCATGCACACGATAGTATACATCATAATGCCGTTGCATGTCTCCTGTCAATGCAATACAGATGGCTTCGAGTCTTTTTGCCTGCCCGGAGGTGCCGCTCATCGTTCCATTTCTGCGCCATGCAGATGGATTGTTTGTCGGTTCCTGCCAGCCGTAGCTCTGCACATGGGTTGTGTAGCAGATGCCGCCGGAATACGGTGCATTCGTCAGTTTGATCTCAATTCCTTCGAGACGTTTCGCCTGTCCGGATGTGCCGCTCATCTGACCATTATATTTCCAGCCCTGCCAGCCGTAACTCTGCACATGGGTACGATATGTAACATTCGGGCTGTCCGCACCCGCGATCTGCGGATTCATGCTCTGTCCCGGCACCGCGTAAAATGCATTCACAAACTGCGATGCGATTCCCTGCATATTCCGGTTGAATCCCGCACCCTTCTTCACGACCACGATCTGAATGCCCTCCAGACGCTTCGCATAACCTGCGGTTCCTGCCGGTGCGCCATTTGCCGCCCAGCCAAGCCAGCCGTAGCTCTGCGCATGCACGCGGTAATAGACATCATATTTATCCTTGTCGGATCCGGTCAGTTGGATCTTGATTGCTTCCAGACGTTTTGCTTCCCCCTGCGTGCCGTTCATGTCACCGTTCGCAGACCAAGGCAGCCAGCCATAGCTCTGGCAATGCGTCGTGTACTGGATTCCTATACCGGAATTACCGGATACTTTGATTTCGATTCCCTCCAGTCTTTTCGCTTTTCCGGAAGTCCCGGACATCATGCCGTTCTGCCGCCAGGTGTTCTCCCATCCGAAGGTCTGGATGTGCGTGCGGTAAGACACCGTCACATCCGGCGTTACAACCGGTGTTGGCGTCGGGGTTGGTGTTGGCGTTGGTGCCTCCGTCGTGGTCGTAGCTGCCTCCGTCGTGGTCGTTGTCTCGCCACCTGTTCCCGGTTCTGGATTTGTTCCCGGATCCGGGGTTGGTTCCGGCGCCGGTGTGACTGTCACGCTCTTTTTCTTGATGACAAACGTCTTGTCTGCCCCACGCAGATACGAAACATACAACGTTCCATCCGCCGCACAGATCGTCTGCGATGTAGAATACGAATCGAGTGAGACTCCTTCCTGCGCAAATTGGTCATTTGCCACATCATACCGGTACAGATTGGTTGTCCCTGTATAGGCACCCGATGTGAGCACGAACAGTGTTCCCTGCCTGCACACCGGAACTACATCCGAGATTGTGCCATCTTTCATTTTTGAGCAATGCCATGCTTTTCCATCATACCGGTTGACAAGTATGCCTTCGCTGCATGTGGCAACATACAGGTTTTTCCCATCCGTTGCCATGCCATACGTGCTTCCTTTTGTCGCTGCATCACTCACTTCTTTGTGGCTTCCATTTGCATCCAGGCAAAATGTGTGAACCGCCATCGTCCCTGTATTCCGTATAGACGCATACATCGAGGAGCCTATCGAAAGGAGCTTTGGTTGACCTGCAAAATGATTTGTCCCGGCGGTCGTGTAATAGCTTCCGAGATTGGTTGTCACGGACAAACTTCCGGCTTTGAAGCATCTCGCATATGCGGTCGTATTGTTCTGCGTGTATACAAGATACACGCCATCTGCGCCAGCCTGCATATCAAAATCCGCAGCTCCTGCGATCGTCTGTTTCTCTGTCACGCGACTGCAGGATGCATCCAACTTTTCAATCTCTATCCCTGCTGCATCCGCATATGCAAAATAAAACGATCCATTGTAGGAACAGAGCTTTATTTCATTTCCATAGTTCTCGGAGATTTTCTGCTGATATAGTTTTTTCCACGTGTCCTGCTCACAGGAATATAGCGTAAGCGCTGCATCATCTTTCGTATACGTAAGCACGTACGGTTTCTGTCCGCAAAGCGTCATCGCTATCTGGTTCCATGCATTTTTGCTATTTCCGGCTACAGAGGCAAATCCACAATCCGTCCATTTCGCAGAGTCCGAAACCTTCGGGAAATCCACCTTTAAAGTAATCTGACTGCCCTTGGCACTGCCGACCTCACTGATCACGATTCCAGAATTCGTTCCATCTGAGAAAGTCAGTGCGCCATCGGAGAGACCTGCGGAAAGGTCGGATTTGCCGATGGTTGTCCGTCCTTCTTCTTTGGAAAGATATGCTTTATAGACGCTCTCTGCCATCTGGGAATATCCTGTCTGCCCCGGTTGCGGACGGAACACATACACACCGGTCTGTCCATACAGATTGCTTAAGCCTTCGACTGCCGGGTTGATCCGATAGACAATCACGCCGGATCCTCCAATAAACCGGTCATAGCTGTCGAGACCCGTATCCTTCTTCCGGAATTCCACAACAAAAAGCTCCTGCTCATTGAGCGGTGATTTCAGAATATATGCCGGATGACCGTCCTGCTTATCCTGCGTGTCCAGTGTCAGCGTCTGCGATGTAGTAACCGTATCCAGCATAAGCCAGCCGCCCACTTTCATCCGCATATACGCAAGCGGATAAGACATTCCATAATCTGCGCCGCCCATGATATCCCAGTTCCCGACCGGATAGGTTCCATCACTTGTATAAAGATCCGGGAAGCCAAGTCCATGCAGGAATTCATGTGCGAGTACACCGGATTCCTGAGCCATCGTCGTATTGCCTGCACCTAAAAACTGTGGTGTATTGATCATGTTATAATGTCCGACTTCCTTCCCACCATATCGTAAGTTCTTATCTGTCGGATAAAATGCGTGATGCGCGACGAGTGAATTGCCGGATGTCTGGGATTCTTTCTCCGACTTCATAATGACAGTGAGATTGTCGATGTATCCATCTCCGTCATAGTCTAACACCTGCCCGGAAAGTGCCGGAATGTTCGCCAGGATTTCACTCACAATCGTCGTATCCATATTTCCACCTGCCTGCACAGAAGCTTCCGTAACCGAAAGTGCACAGGCAGAAAGTGTTGTGCCATCATCCTGCGGGAAATAATTCTTCACACGAAGGTTTCCATAAGAAACAGCAGACAGATAATTCGTGAAAGAACGGTTCTTGGAACCATCATACAAACCTAGGATTTTCGCACGGTTTGTTTGGAAATATGAAGCGCCTTCCGAATCTCCCTTAAAATACGCAAACACAACAACGTTCGCATAATTCTTTGCGTCCGCTGCCTGCACCATCGTCTGCGTGTTGTTCATCCCCCAATTCGTAATAAATAAAATCCCCGCCAGCAGGATCGTCAAGATACGTCTCCCGTATCGTTTGTATGGCATATGTGTACCTCCCAATTTTTGTCATAGCTTCATTATATTGGAAACTGTAAAAAATAACAATTAAAAAAGAAAAACCGCGTACAGATTTTTCTTCTCTGCACGCGGCACACACATTTTCCATTCAGGATGGAGGATCTATCTTCTTTTTCTTCGAATTACGACATACCCGGTCAGGCTTCCTGCCATAACAAGCATCATCCCTGCAACCGGCATCGCATCCCCGGTCTTTGGCGAAGCTGTGTTATTTGTCTTTGCCGGTGTCGTATCCTTGGCTGCCGGCTTCGTAACATCTGTATCCGGCGCTGCCGGTGTCGTCGATGGTGTAGTTGTTGATGGTGTCATCGATGGCTTGCCCTCGCTTGCAGCCTTCGACTTCTTCACAATAATATAGGTTGAGAACTGATTTGTCTCGAAGGAAATCGTTCCCTGCTCGACCGTTGTCGAAAGCTCGGTCAGCTTGCCATTATGGTTACGCACAACCGTATAATCATAGTTTGCATCGTAATTATCCAATGCCAGCTTCAATGTGACCGGTTTCTCAAACTCTGTAATATTGTTCTCCCAGTTCGAACCATTTCCCTTACTCACAATCTGATCCAGCTTCAGATCTACTGCCTGCGCAGACTGTGCGCCGGATACCAGCGCCTGTGCAGACGTCGTGTCATAGCTCTCTGCATCCGATACCGTCAGTCTCAGATTGCCGCTTGCGGCTGCATTAGCACCATTGGTAATGCTTGCAGCCTCAATCTGTTTGCTGTTTGAATTCACAGTATCCGATACCTTCGTGAAAAGCCCCTTCATATGAACCGGACTATTACCCATAACAAATGTAAACGTCGATGTCTGCGCATCATCCGGCTGCAAGGTCACGCCACCGTTCAACTGCAATCCTGCGACCTGATAGCCATAATCCGGAACAAGTTTAATTGTTACCTTCTTTCCCGCCGGAACCGCAATATTTCCGCCCTTAGCATCTCCCGGATTGCCTCCGAACAGAGTTGAAAAATCACTCACACCCTCAATCGCGGTTATCTGTGCCTTTCCATGTTCCAGATATGCGTCCGCGCCGAAGGAATCGCTGTCATACGCCCAGGTTACTGTCAATGTCTCAGAATTCTTATCAATCTGGATGTGCGATTCACTTTCTCCTTTTTTTACTGCAAATGACCGTTCCCCGGAAGAGCCATTTGATGTGGTTCCCGGTGTAGTTATCGTATATGTTCCTGATGAACACATAACAGTAACTCGCGCATTCGAAACAGAATCCGCGAAACGATATGTTGACTGAGATTCCGGTGCCAAAGATACTTTCTGTTCTTTCATCAGGTTATCCATGGTTTGCGACCGAGAGTTTCCGGTATCATCAAGGTCCACATATATTTCGAAATTTTTATCCTGCGATTTCATATAATGATAGTAATCTGTATCATCTGCCCCTTTGAATGCATCGCCTTCTAAGATCAGGCAGATTGGCTGGTTACCAGCCGGTGGATTCGGATTACCCGGATTGTTACCACCACCCAGATTTGTGAAACAAGCTTCAAACTTCAATTCCGGCTGATTCGCGGAAGTTTCTACCGTATACACGTTATTGTTCAACGTTACTTGATTGCCATTCACCACTAACTGTACAGTATATCCATCTCTCGGGAAAAGAGTAACTGTTACTGTAGTATTCTCTGGTACCGTTACATTATCCGCTGCCCCCGTCAAGCTTCCGTTTGATGTCGTAATCGTCATCGTTCCGCCATCATACGTGAACACACCATCCTGTACGCTGTTCCATGGCGTATGATTATCTCCTCTTACAATGCACTCTGCCGCATAGCTTCGCATCACCGGCAGATAGCTCACGATCAAAAGCAATGCCATCAGAAGCGGTAATAGTCTTTTCTTCCTGTTCATAGCTTTGTTCCTCCTCTTTCTTTTTTTGATTTTATTTCAGCGAAAATGCCCATAAACTAAAATAACCATAGCAGATTTTCGCCTGCTATGGTAGTTGACATATGTCTCAAATGCACAAAAAACGCTATTTTTCAGGGTTCCACCCATAATAGAACTGAATCAGCCCCATACGTGCCTTCGTCGCGGTCTTCTCATTCATATTCGAGATATGACGATAGATTGCTGCCCGTGAGATACCGAGTGTATGTGCAATATCCTGCACATTTTCGCCTGAGGAAAGCAATGCCCGGAGCACTTCCCGCTCCCGTTCCGTCAAGCTGTATTGTTCGCCGAAGGCTGTGAATTTATCCGTCGTGGACAGATCGGTCTGCTTATCCTCCGGTTTTGCTGCCCCGCCTGTCTGCTTATTCTCCGCTTCCGCTGTCCCGCCTGTCTGTGGCATCAATGCGGATGCTGCAGCTTCCATGCTTCTAAGCTCCATCCCTATCAGAATGTTCTGGTACGAAAACGCCAACACGCTGATCAGAAAAAAGAGAATGACCGCAACAATCATCACTTCATACCGCACAGAAGCGAATCCACCTGCCAATGTCATGATCATCAGCGCGCATACATTATTCACAGCCCGGCCCAATCCGGCCCAGAGCTTCGGTTTCGCACTATGATAGGAGATATCCATAAATCCAACTGTGAAATATACCGAGAAAAAGCCTGCAGACAGATAAAATACAAGCAGCCCCAGCAGGAACGGTCCGCCAAACCCAATCACGATCACGCAGATTGTAGACAAAAGCGTCACGCAATACATAATCATATGCATCCATCTCCGACCGCGTATATCATACAGAAAGCCAGCCGCAATTCCGCTTAACGCAAGCAGCAGGCGCGGCCATTGTCCGATATCCACATCGCCCGATGCATGCACCGCAGTAACCACATTGTCAAGCGTTGTAAATACTATCGTCTGGAGAAAGACAATTCCGATCAGCATAATCCCGACGTAAACAGGATATTGTATGTCCTTCTGTCCGACAGCCTCCTGTGATTGTCCGGCAATGGTATATCCACCCTCCTGCTCCAGACACGGAAGACTTCCCTTCCTGCCCGGAGTGCAAAGCACAAACAGCAGATACCCGGCCCCTGCACACAGTGCAACTGCCTGGGTGTGATTTTCATGAATCATATTATTATTCAGAAACTGGAGGAAAATCCCCCCTGCATACGCAAACCCAACACATCTCGCCAGCATTGCACGATCATAAACCGAGTACGCCATCCGGTAATGTACGCCAGCCCCAAGCACGCCCAGCAGGAAAAACAGTACCCCACCCGCGATCATCATCTGCACATATCCCGCATGCAGGATAATACAGCCCATGCATCCGGCTCCAACGCCGAACGCAAGCAGTCCGGTTCCCCCGGTCACCCACGGACTCTTATCCGCAAGGAAACCGGAAATCCAGTTGTATAGCAGAAACCCGATTGCGCTTACGCCAAGCATCTGATTCTGCGCACGCACTACACCTGATGCATCTGTCACGTACATCATACAATTATCAAACAGGTATTCCGTTCCCAGAAATGCGAAGAAAAATACCGCAAGCATGATGATATTCGCATATATAGTTTTTTTTTTCGCATTTGCCTTCATCGTTTCTATCCTTCCGGCTTCCCGGTGTTTTATTCCTCTGCACTTTCATCGGCAGCGTCAGTTTCCGTATCATTTGCAGGCGCATCATCCACCGTTTGTTCCGCATCGTTGTCCGTGTCCCCGGATTCCTCGTCCAAATCCTTATCAACCTCATGCAGCAATACGCTCTCATCATGTGCATGCAGGTCTTCTTCCGGCAGGTATGGCTTGAAGCATCTGAGCATAATGTACGCCCACAGATAACCAACCGCACCGAATCCAATCACCACATACACGATGATTGAAATAATGATATCGTAATAGAAACACCACGCAATCACAAGATAAGTCAGCAGCATCAAAAGTGTCATCGGGAAATTCTTGATGCTCATCAAAAATGCATTCCGAAGCTGCACCTTCCACGAATTATCGAACTTCGCCTGCAAAGCAAATGTATAGATAAACGTCATAACTGTCAGGGTGAGAAGCACGACACTCACGAACAAAAACGGCTTCGCGAGTGCATTTCCAGTTGCCTTCCACTGTGTCATCCAGAACCAGATATCTACCGACAGGATGAAAAATGCGACTAAAAAGAGCATCCACATACCGGTTGCCTGCTTGAAGTTCTGCTTGAAGCTCCGTGTATAGAACTTCCAGATATAACCATCATCACCGGAGATTCCTTTCATCGCTGTATAGTAAAGCGAAGTAAATGCTGTGCCGATCGTAATAATCGGGACGCACGAGAGTACAAACAGAATGGAAAGCAGCATCGCATCACCCACTCTGCTCAGCATCCTTATAAATATATTGTCGTAATTCATTCCTGATTCGCCGTTATCTGCCATGTATCCAACACTCCTGTTTTCTTTTTATTTTATCCCACCAACAGACCGCATCCGGTCCGCAGTCGTTTCCGGTATGTTCCTGCGTCGTATCCGCAATCATCTGTACCAAAACCGCACATAATAGTTTATGATACCATCTTCGATATTTATTTTCAATTAGATATCAAGTTTTTTACGCCATTTTACTTGACAAAACGCAGTTTTACTTCTAGATTATAGAGAGCGTGAATAAAAAGGCTGATAAACAGAAACACCTACTACATATAGGAGGAATATCATGAAGACACCATTTGTAACGAAAGCACAGATCGAAGAGATCGTAAAGACATACCCGACTCCGTTCCATATCTACGACGAGAAGGGCATCCGTGAAAATGCAAGAAAATTAAAGCAGGCATTTGCATGGAACAAAGGTTATAAAGAATATTTCGCAGTCAAGGCAACTCCGAACCCAACCATCCTGAAGATCCTGAAGGAAGAGGGCTGCGGTACCGACTGTTCTTCTTATACTGAGCTTCTGATGTCAGAGAAAATGGGCATCACAGGTTCCGACATCATGTTCTCATCGAACGACACACCAGCCGAGGAATTCGTTCTCGCAAAGAAGCTCGGTGCAAACATCAACTTAGACGATTACACACATGTACAGTTCCTGAAGGATACATGTGGTGTTCCGGAGACAGTATTCTGCCGTTACAATCCGGGCGGAACCTTCTCGATCTCCACAACCATCATGGACAACCCCGGCGATGCCAAATACGGCATGACGAAGGAGCAGTTGTTCCAAGCATATACGGAGCTGCGTGACGCAGGTGCGAAGAAATTCGGTCTGCATTCGTTCCTTGCAAGTAACACGGTCACAAACGACTACTACCCAACCCTTGCAAAGATTCTGTTCGAGGTCGCTGTTGAGCTGAAGGAAAAGACCGGCATCGAGCTTTCCTACATCAACCTGTCCGGCGGTGTCGGTATCCCGTATACACCGGATAAGGAAGGCAATGATATCCTGAAGATTGGCGAAGGTGTACACAAGGTATTCGATGAGGTGCTTGTTCCTGCCGGACTTGGCGATATCAGCCTGTTCACAGAGCTTGGCCGTTTCATGCTTGCCCCTTATGGACACCTTGTTACAAAGGCAATCCACGAGAAGCATATCTACAAGGAGTACATCGGCGTGGATGCCTGTGCGGTAAACCTGATGCGTCCGGCTATGTATGGTGCTTACCATCACATCACGGTCCTTGGCAAGGAAAATGCACCTTGCGACCATACCTATGATGTGACCGGTTCCCTGTGTGAGAACAACGATAAGTTCGCGATCGACCGCAAGCTTCCGAAGATCGACATGGGCGATTATCTTGTAATCCATGACACAGGTGCTCACGGCTTCGCAATGGGTTATAACTACAACGGCAAACTCAAATCCGCAGAGCTTCTGCTGTGTGAGGACGGCAGCATAAAGCAGATCCGCCGTGCCGAGACACCGGAAGATTACTTCGCTACGCTGGATGGTTTCTGGGATGTAGAGGTGTAAGAGCATATAAATAAGAACGTGTAAGACGGAAACACCCCACCGGTCATAGATCGCACCGGTGGGGTATTTTATATTTAAAAAGGAAAGGGTTTTAAATTGTGATTACTTTACATTTTCTATTCCGTCCCCCTGATAGGCGACACGGAATCTGCCATAAGACACATACGTCTTAGCCTTATGTTCCGGATCCAGAGGATCTGTCACGGATATGTAGGTTGCTGTCCCATCTAATATACTATCAAATGCATGGATCGCATCTTCTAAAATATCCGGATAGAGGGAATTGCCGAATCCTCTGAAATCATGATGGGAATTATACATCAAATCATATTTGTCCTTCATGGAACGCAGACGTTCAAGTCCTGCCTTCGCTTCCCGGATCCGTTCTTTTTCCCGTCCCGGCTCCGGAACCGCCAGATAATAGTTGCAGTTGCAGGCATCTCCAAGCAACAGTGTCTTCGTCTTGTCATCCAGAAATACCATCTCGCCAAATGTATGTCCCGGACAGTGATATGCCGTCACCGTCCTGTCTCCAAGTTCAAACACCTGCCCATCCGTAAGCGGAAGCTTCTCCGGTGTCTTCGGCCATGGCCGCACATCCTCATCCAGATTATAGTCGTAATGTTTATCCGCCCGGTCTGCAATGATCTTCGCATAGCTCTTACGGAAATCCACAGTCGGAAGTGTATTTCCGCTATCCCAGTCCATATCCGCCGGGTGAATATAGATGGAGTCGAAGAATCCGGCTCCGCCAATATGGTCGCCATGGTTATGTGTCGCCACAACATCATATGGTTTATCTGTGATTTTGTTCTCTATAACCCATCTGAGATCCCCGATTCCGGTTCCACAGTCTATCACCAGCGCCCGCGTGCTTCCGACAATCACAAACACACTCACACAGTCAAATTCATCAATCTCGTAAATTCCATCTGCAAACTCATAATACGGTAATTTTCTCGTCACCATGTCTCACGCCTTCTTTCTCTTCTGTCCGCCCTGGTAGCAGTCGATTGCGACTGCGAGAAGCAGAATCAGTCCTTTAATAACACTCTGGAAGTTGGAATTAACACCCATCAGCACAAGTCCGTTATCGAGGATACCAAGGATGATAACACCTACAACCGTACCGCTGATTTTGCCTTCACCTCCGGCGATGCTGACACCACCTAAGCAGGCTGCCGTCATACAGTCAAATGCATAGGAGCTTCCTGCGCCCGGCTGCGATGCGTTTGTTCTGGCAACCATGATGATTGCTGCAATGCTGGCTGCAAATCCTGCAAAAGAATACACGAGTACCGTCAGTTTATTGACATTGATACCTGCAAGTCTGGCTGCTTCTTTGTTTCCGCCAAGTGCATAAATATTTCTGCCAAGGTATGTCTTGTTCATGACAATCCAGCCAAATACGATGAAGATCACAAACAGAATAACCGGAATCGGAACCGGTCCGATATATCCCTGTCCGACTGTCAAAAATGCTTTCGGCATACCGGTGATCGGATAGCCGCCGGTGATCAGATATGCCACGCCCTGCAGCACAAGCATCATGGCAAGTGTTACAATGATCGGCGCGATATGCAGCTTGATGGCGACGACACCATTGATGGCACCAAATGCAACACCAAGTGCAATGCCGATAATCACGGCAACCGGAATCGGCAACCCGACATTTACCATACAATAGCCCATAACCATGCCGACGACCGCCATGATTCCTCCGACCGACAAATCCATACCTCCGCCGATCATGACCATCGTAACGCCGATTACAACGATACCGAAAATAGATACCTGACGCAAAATATTAATCAGGTTTGCTACAGATAAAAAGTTCGGTGCAATAATCGAGAAGATAATAACGACTGCCGCCAAAAATACATATATACCAAATTTCTTATAAAAAGTTATAAATTTATTACTTGTTTTTTCCATGTTCCTCGCCTCCTGATGCTAGATCCAGAATATAGTTCTGGTCGAATTCTGATTTCGCAAGCTCTCCGGTCTTCCTACCCTCGTAGATGGTGATAATCCGGTCAGACATTCCCAAAAGCTCCGGCATATCCGAGCTTACCATAATGATTGCCTTTCCTTCACCGGCAAGCTGATTCATCAGTTTGTAAATCTCCTGCTTGGCACCGACATCGATTCCCCGCGTCGGTTCATCAAAGATGATGATTTCACTGTTTGCCGCAAGTGTCTTTGCGATTACAACCTTCTGCTGATTACCGCCCGAGAGATTCTCCACCCTCTGCTCGAGGGATGGCGTCTTGATCTGGAATTTTTCCTCGTAATCCTCGGCAATCCGGTTTTCGAGCTTCTCATCAACGAATGGTCCTTTGGAGATGCCACGCAGGTTATTTACAACGACATTCCATTTGATGCTCATCCGGAGAAATGCGCCATGCGCCTTCCGGTCCTCCGGGATATATCCGATTCCATGCTGGATTGCCTGTTGACATGTGCGGATATTTGTTTCCTTGCCATTTACAAAAATCTTTCCGCTTTCAATCGGATCAGCACCATAGATTACCCGCATCAGCTCGGTACGGCCTGCGCCGACCAGTCCGGCAAATCCAAGGATTTCTCCCCGGTGCAGGGTAAACGAGATATCATGGTCTCCATTTCCTGTCAGATGCTCTACCCGCAATGCTTCCTCGCCGATCTGACTGGTACGCGACGGATACGATTCCTTGAGTTCACGTCCTGCCATCATCGTGATCAGCTTCTGCCTGTCGATGTCTTTTATATTTTCTGTTCCGACATAGCAGCCATCCCGCATAACCGTTACGCGGTCCGCAAGCTCGAACAGCTCCTCCAACCGGTGGGAGATGAAGATGATCGTCACACCTTTTGCTTTTAATTCACGCACAATACGAAACAGCGTCTCTACTTCGCTGACCGTCAGTGGTGCGGTCGGCTCATCCATAATCAGGATCTTTACATTCCGGCTGACTGCCTTCGCAATTTCAACAAGCTGCTGATGCGCCGGTGACATCGTCTTTACCGGTCTGGATACATCAATATCTACCTGAAGGTCATCAAATATTTTCTTCGCACGCGCTTCGCGATCTTTGATGTCGCAGAACGCACCGGGCTTCGTCTTGTCTCCGAGAAATACATTTTCCGCTGCGCTGATGCCCGGCACCAGCGTAAATTCCTGATAGATGACCTCGATTCCCAGATCTTTTGCAAGCTTCGGTGTCATCTGGTTGTATTGTTTGCCTTCCAGCTCAATCGTTCCGGAATCCGGAACGATCGCTCCCGACAATACCTTGATCAGGGTTGATTTTCCTGCTCCGTTTTCACCGATCAGAGCGTGGATCTCGCCTTCTTCTACATCGAACGATACATCATTGATTGCGATAACGCCGGGATATGTTTTTACGATATTTTTTACACTCAGTATGTTTTTCACAGAGTTCATCCCCTTTCTAAGAATGCCTCCGATGATTCACCAGAGGCATTCTTTTTGCAATCTTTATTTGTCTGCTTTATAGTAATCTGCGATATTTGCCTTTGTTACAGCGTGGATCGGAGTTTCGACTGCCTCATCGACTGTCTTGCCGTCAACCATCTGCTGGATATATTCCGCCATAACACTTCCGATCGGCTCGAAGTACATCGTACCGCGCATGCATGTTCCGTCATTGATACCCTTTAAAGCCTGATTTGTACCATCACAGGCGAATACGCCGAAGTTTTCGTTGTCCTTGCCTGCTGCCTTCACTGCCTCAACAGATTCTACCGCTGCCGCATCACCATAGCACACAATTCCGTTCAGGTTCGAATATTTCTGAAGCATCGTCTCTGTCGTAGTCGTTCCGGATCCTACAACATCCTTACCGATATCAACGACTTCCAGAATGTTGACATTCGGTGCTTTCTCCTTGATTGCATCCTGGATACCCTGTCCACGATCCTGCATATCCTGATTCTGATAGGTTGTATATACTACGATGTTTCCTTCGCCGCCGAGCTGACTGTTCAGCCAGTCTGCTGCCATATCTCCGATCTGTGTTCCGATAGAATACTGATCAGTTTTGAGTACAAGATCATGTACTGCTGTCTCAACACCACATTCGATAATCTTGACACCCTTTTCCTGTGCTGCCTTCAGCGCATCGTCACAGGATGTATCGGATACCATCGCTACGATGTAATTACAATTTCCGGTTACCATGTTCTCGATTGCAGATACGGCTGCTGCCGAATCGTTATCGAAGCTTGCAGATACATAATCCCATCCACGATTGTCACATTCCTCGTGAAGCTTCTCATCGATTCCAATCATAAACTCCGTCTGGAGTGTCGGTGCCAGGAATCCTACCTTTACTCCACTTCCGGATGTGCCGCCCTTTCCTGCGGAACATCCTGTCATCATTGCTACTGTCATAACTACTGCCAACAAAATACCAAACAATCTCTTTCGTTTTTTCATAGTCATTTCCTCCTCATTTTCTTTGTTTTTTCTTCCGTCAGATACAGGGAAATGGCAGAAGCACGTCCGGCTTCCGGTGGGATCATTTCGATGTATCTATCTGATGGTTTTATTATATGGAGGATCTGCCCTTCCCACAATCGGACAAGTTTCGGATTTAGGGAGAGGATTTTCAGTTCTTGCTCTCCCTAGCGAAAATAACCACCGCAATTACAAGAATTGCGATTTCCCAGATATAAGAAAAATAGCTGTAAAGAGAAAGCCCCGCAGACAGATTCAGAAGAAGCACCATGGACAGACTGCCCAAAACAGTGCCGCGCAGGTTTCCTTTTCCTTTTAGAAAGTTTATTCCGCCAAGACACGCTGCCGCAATTACCGGATACAGGTATCTCCTGCCAATACCGGCACTGCCGCCATTGGTGATGAACAAAAAGATCAATGCCACCTGTGCAAATACAATACCACTGATTCCACAGATAATCATGCGGCAGATATCAAAACGGATTCCGCTGTTTTTGACCGAGGTTTCATTTTCTCCCAGCATCCGTACGTATTTCCCATAATATGTATGTGTAAGCAGTAACTGCAGGAACACATAAATTACAACTGCAATACCGGAAAAAATCATCCAGAACATGTAGGAACCATAGTAATCCCTCGGGATCGGTGCCTGTATTGCATCCCCGAACACGGCAGCTATCCCCTGATAGATCTGCTGCAAAATAAAAGTCAGCAAAATAGGGTTTACACGGATTTTTCCGATCAGAAGTCCCTTTGCCATCCCGAACAGCATCTGTGCCAGTATCATAACCGTTAAGCTCACCCAGACCGGAAACCCTGCCCGCAGGCATAGTCCGCCCATGCACGTCGTCATTGCGATTTCCGCCATAAATGCGAAATCCAAAACACCGCTCAGCATCTCGAGCGAGAGTCCCATCGTCAACAGTACGATAATCACAAACTGATGCAGTACATAGTCTGCAGAAAGTCTGGGGAACAATACGATAGCAAGAACCAGGATCAAAACGATATTTCCGATTTCCATATGATATTTATCAAAAAATGACCGCACAGTCTTCAAGCTATCACCTCCAGCCGGTCCGCAACATCCACACAGACTTTACTCTCGTTTTCGAGCAGAAGGACGCTGCTTCCTCTTCCCACGATCTCCCGCAATTCCCGTTTCAGCCATGCGACTTCCCGGACGTTTAGATTTTGCAGCATGTTTTTCAGGATCAGCACACGCGGATGAAACAGCTTATAACGATAGATTCCTATTTTCCAGGCTTCTGTCTCAGGGTTCAGCAGCTCGATGTCCCGCCTGTCCAATCCCAGGAAATTGTCTTCCAATATATACTTTTGCTGCTTCTGATAAAACCCGAATGCTGAACATATGCGCGGATATGTCGGGAGAAGAATGTTTTCCTCGTTGGTCAGATTCTCGCAGATTTCCGTATGGTTTCCATACTCCATAAGCGCAATCCGGTGCTTCATAAGCTCCTGTATGTTTTTGTAGGCGATGATCTCGCCATCTAACTCAAACCGCGACTGTACGGCATTGGAATGAAGGATGTCCGACCAGACACCATCCACCTGTCCGGGGGTACCGAGTGCCGCAAGAATTTCCCCTGCCCGCATCGAAATCTGCGGCTGCCAGCTGCCATCCCGGAACGTCTCCCACACGAAAAAATCCACCGGCTTTAGCTGTGGTTTCCCGCTGGCATCGCGTACTTCCGGTATGGTAGTATCTGCCGCCTCCAGACCGCGTTTTAATATCTCGTCAATCATCCATGTATCTTCGCTTTGACAGATCTTTTTGTAGATGGTATGATGCCGGAACAAAATCACTTCATCAAAGAAAGGGTCCGTGAAATCTGCCCGGTTATCGATTGATATAACCGTAATACCGTCCTGCTTCAACCGGTTCACAAACTGTCTCAGCTTCCGGCGTTCTTCTCCCGGAAAACACGACACAATCTCCCGCAAAACAAGAATACGCGCCCCCTGTGTGATGGCGCGTACCATCCCGATCAGAATACGGTCTCCGTTCTTCAGATGGCTGCTATGTTCATCTGCCGCATAAGGCAGATCGTATTTTTCAAGCAGTGCACGTCCCTGTATATGCAATGCCTTTTCATTCAACCGGATTTTACGCAGGCTGTTTCTTCGTAACAAAAAAAGATTCTCGCTGACATCGAGCGAATCCATGTACACCGTGTCTTTGGAGATCACAAAAATGCCGGCATCCTCAAAATCCCGTTTTCCTTCCGGCTTCCATGGTTGTCCATCCAAGTAAATCCGGCCTCTTGCGAGCGTTCCTTTCCCCTCGAAAAAGTCTGCCAGTATCTCCTTGCTGTTTTCCACGCCTGCAACTCCCATGCTGTACCCCCGGCAGATAATCTGGTTCAAATCTTCAATCTCATGCCTGCCCGGTCTGCTGATATTCACATGTTCCATCCGAATAATCTCATGTCTCATAATCCATGCCTGCTTTTTCTTTCCTGTTTTTCTAAATCACAGATCGTTTCTGTCTACTTTCTTAGGAAGCCAGATTTCTACATCTGTTCCGATTCCGGTCGTGCTGTAGAGGCGGAGACCATAGCGGTTTCCAAATGCGAGCTGGATCCGCTGGTTTACATTGCTCAATGCAATTCCGTTTCCACGCTTCCCGTTCCTGTCTGTTCCATGTGCATCCATCCCCGCTGTCTCTCCGTGCGTGCTTCCATCGTCGCCGCTCTCCCGGCGTTCCTCCGTCTGTTCCAGTGCCTGTCTCATGGAAACAAGGGTATCCCAGTCAATTCCTGTTCCGTTATCCGATATGACAACAACCAGTTCCTGATCTGTCGTATAAATCCGTATTGTCACCTTTCCGTTTTCCGCCTTCGTCTCTAAGCCATGGAAGATTGCATTTTCCACAATCGGCTGCAGCGAAAGCTTGGGAATCAGATAATTCCCGACTTCTTCCCGGTCATCCTCCACATTGATTTCAAGGGCGAATTTATTTTCAAACCGGTAGCTCTGGATCAGGAAATAATTCTCAATATTCCGAAGCTCATCGCGGATTGTCACAATGTTTTCTTTGTTGCTGATGCTATACCGGAAAAAAGCCGCCAGTGCCTTCGCCATACGGGCAATGCTGTCACATTCATATAAAAGCGCCTCACTTCGTATACATTCCAGCGTGTTGTACAAAAAATGCGGATTGATCTGACTTTGCAAGGCGGCAATTTTCGCCTGCTTATTCTGCACCTTGACGGAATATTCCTCCCGCAGCTTCTGCTGCACACGCTGTTTCTCCCGATAGTCATCCTCCAGTTTTTTTATTTTCTTTGTTTGTATCCGATGCATCAAAAGGATTGTCCCTGCCCAGACAATCACCGCACCCACACATATCCAGATTATTTTTCCCATGTTGTGCCCTCGCGTTTCACTGCGTCTGTCAATAGTACAGCTTCCGGTATTCTGCCGGCTTCACACCGACAACCTTCATAAACTGCTGACTGAAATATTTGGCATCCTTATACCCGACACTTTCGCCGATTTCATACACCGGAATCTTCGTGTCCCGGAGCATCTGCTTTGCTTTCTCCATCCGGATTCCAAGCAGGTAGTTCGAGAAGTTCTCACCAGTTTCTTTCTTAAACAATTCTGAGAAATAATTCGTATTGAAGCCGATGGTTGCGGCTACATCCTCCAGCGTGATCTTCTCTGTAAAATGCTCTTTCATATAGGCGATTGCCTCCAATACCGGCTTGCGTTCGCGGTTTTCCCGTTCACTACGGCTCTCTTTGATCAATTGCTGCACCTGACGGATCACATAGTCTCTCAAATCCGCAACTGTTGACAGATTCTCCAACACCTCCTGCTGCACATCCACATCAAATGTATCTGCTATTTCCAGAATTTCATAAGTACTGCGGAGCAGCCACAATCCCATTGCATAAAATTCGCTTGCAAAAAGTGCCTTATCGCTTGCCAGCCGGAAGCATTTGTGAATCTGGTACTGACAGGCATCCGGTTGCATTGTCTCAACCGCTTTTGCGAATTCCTCATATTCATTCTGAAAGTCCTTTGGCGAAAATAGAGTGTGCGGCTCCTGGCAATATTCGATCCGTCTGCCGTTTCCCTTGAAGAGCCGGCTGGCAGCCGCCTCTTTGCTCATCTCAATCGCAGTACTGATCTGCTCGAAGCTCTCGACTTCACTGCTCACCCCGACAGTAATCCTGTAATGCTGGAAGTTCTCCAGATAATCGCTCAGCTCATTGAAAAAATCCGTAATCCGGTTGTCGATATTCTCCTGCTCCGTCTGGAAATAATTTAACAGCACCTGCACGGAATGATTCGACTGCACAGCCGCAATCAGGTCGATGGTGCATGCCGAAAATGCATCCTCTGCCTTCTGCATGATCTTGCGGAGAACAAACTGCATCTGCTGTGTATTCTCTGCGACATCAATATCCCGGTCAAGCTTGAAGGTTAATCCCCGGAAGCACTTGTTCTCAAGCTGAAGTCCAAACTCCGTATTCGCGGCATCAATATTTTCCTGCTTCTGGCTTAGTATCTGTCTGAGAAATTCTTTGTGGCGCAGATATTTACTATCCTCCAGTTTTTTCTCTATCTGATCTACCTGTTGCTGCTTATCCTCACGTTGTTCTTCTTCCGCGACAATCTTTTGCAGCTGCCTGTTCAGCTCATCCTCATCGATTGGCTTGAGCAGATAATCTTCCACGCCATATTTCAACGCTTTTTGCGCATAGTCAAAGTATTTATATCCACTGACAACTATAAAATGGCATTTCACGCCCTGCTCGGATGCCTTCTGGATCATTTCCAGTCCCGTCAATACCGGCATCCGGATATCCGTGATCACGATATCCGGCGATTCGGACAGGATCTTCTCATACGCTGTCTGCCCGTCTGTCACAAGTCCAATACAGGTCAGTCCCAGCCGGTCCCACTGTATCAATCGTTTCACAAGCTGTCCCACTTTTACCTCATCATCTGCAATTAATACCTTTCGCATTCTGTTCATGTTACTCACCTCTGTATGTACTATCTTGTACCAACTGCTTGTTATTCAAAAAGAGCCTGGAAGTTCCCCCCAGACTCTGCGTATTTTTTTACTGCACACTGAACGTATACATCGTGTTACTCTGTAAACTCAGTGAATTCTCAAATGCTTTCCGTGTCACCTTCACTTCTGCACCCAGCACCGGATCGTAATACCGAATATGTGTCGAATTGTAGCTGATGACAAGCACATACCGCCCATCATCGATACATGCCGCAAATGGAATATCCCGGTCCAGGAAATACAGCGCCGTCGACAAACTGATACCGGAGATATTGATACCGACACCATTCGTGTAATCCTCAAATACCTTCTCAAAAGTACCACAGTTTATCGCATCTGTAAGCTCCAGTGTACCTCCCGCATACTGTGCACACATATAGGCACAGGTAAGCAATGACTGATTTGCATCCGCATTTGGCGTCTCTTTGATCGCATCTGCGACTGTATTATAGCTGTCCGCTGCCAGACAGCGATAGATCGTATTTCCATTGCTGTCCACAACAAGTCCTGCCTCGTCATCGACCACCCGCGTGATTGCGCTTCCGGCAGTTTCGTACTCGCCGATGTAGCCCGCATTGTCAAACACATAATACGCACCGTCACGTGTCTTCGTCTGCACCTGCATATCCTTGTAAGCCTCTGCTCTTCCGTATTTTGTCTTCCGGTAGCTTGCAGTATCCGACAGATAGAAATTCGATGGGAATACAATATCTAAGATATTCCATGCATAGCTGTCATATGTCGTATCCGTCGTGATCATCTTATTATTTTCCTCTTTCTTGTAGGAAATATAATCCTGATCGATTTCTTCAAAGAACTGGTTCTGTTTGCGTGCACGCGTCAGATAAATGGTATCATCCCCAACCGATGCATTCATGATATACACCCCATCCTTCGTGTAATCTTTCTTCTGTTCACCATTATCGCTCATGATAAACAACTCATACAATGGCAGGATTGCCTGTCCATCGGAAGTCATAATTACGTCTGCACTATGCGCACAGCCATAGATCAGATCATTTTCCACAAATCCAAGTGCCAGCAGCAGATCACCAGTTGCACAGGTTTTCTCATACGTTTCACCTGTCTCAAAATTCTGTATCGTGATTGCTGTGACATTTTCATCCTCGGCAGCATTCGGATAAGCAACCAGCTTCCGGTTCGCAGACACAAGGTATTTGGCAGAAGGAATTCCCTCGACAATCGCAGTCTGCGTCATATCAGCAAGGGATACCTCATACAACGTTTCATCAAGCAGATAGTAGAATTTATTCGTCTGCGCGTTGTAATAGGTAAATCGTCCGGTCTCCTTCTTCATGATGTCATAGCTCTCATCACATTCCACGAAGAACAGCTCCTGTGTCGTCATGTCTTCCGCCGAATAATAATACAGCGACATACCGTTTTTGCCTTCATGTTCGCCACGATTCATATATCCGTACACAACAAAGTAGATATTTCCATCCGCATCCATATCCGCAATATTGATATCCAGATTCGTGTTGAGTGTCCGGGCATCCGAGAAGCTGTCCTGCGGATAGCTGAATATATTCGTAAGCGAGCTGTCATTGTACTTGTACATCCAGAGTTGTCCAAGACGCACAAACGCTAAAATCCCATAGTCCTCAGATGTCACATATTCTGCTGGCTCATTTGTCACGCCCATGCTGATACTATTCCGGTCCTTGCTAATGTAACCACTGTCAAAAAAGCTTTCCTGATACCGGTCGAAAGCAAGCAGCTTCACCGTCTCCGAACTCCGGTTATAGGTGACATTGTAGTATTCGTCGACCTGATAATAATGACTCTTCTTGTCATTCATGGATTCCACCACATAGGACATGTGAATCACAGCATATTCCTTGTCGATTTCCGTGATCGTCGGCGTCACGCCCGTCACAACCACAGGTGTCAGCCCGCCCCAAGTGATCTGCTCATAGGTTGCATTCAGATCGACATGTGCCAGACTTGACGTTGTTCCTGCCTTGTCCGTCTTCAGGTTATCAAATACAACATTGCCCTCGGACTCATTGACTTCCTTAATAAACGTCGTGTCATGGAAGTTTGTTGCAAAATCCACGATTGCCTTGGCATGCTGTTCCGCCAGATTTACCACACGGTTATAGTATCGCACCTCCGTACCATCTGCCGCCGTAATGATAAATACAAATACATACTCCCGGTTTTGCTGCATGTCCATCCGGAAATTCACATCATATTTCTTGCGTCCGTTCTCGACACTTCCAGAAACCGCGTCGCCACGTTCCACAAGGGAATCACCTGCAATACTTCGCAGCTCATAGGTAAATGTCTCGCCATATTTCGCCTCATTGTCCACAAGCACCGTCACACCATGATTACTGTTTAGTGGCACAATCCCATCCCGCATCAGGCTCGTCGACATCGTCTGCGTATATCCACAGGTCCGGTTAATAACCTTACCCTCGAATTCAAGATAGACATATGGAAGTGTCGGCTCGTCCAATTCGCTGGATACACGATCCAAGCCTCTGTTATTGAATTGATTTACCAGAAAGGCTGTGCCCACTGCAACCGCAATGAACACAAACGCCTTTATCAAAAACCGTTTCATAGTTAGAAATATTTTCTCCTTTTACGATATCTGCACCGACGAATATAAAATTCATGGCAGACCATAATCTCAATCATATGAAGCAATGTTTCGTCCGCATCCTTATAGCAGATCTTCTCATAAATCTTCTTCGCAATTGAAAACATCGCTACCTTGTCTGGATAAACTGCAAACATAGGACTTCCTTCATATTCCAGCCGGTCGCAGGCATCCTCCACCATAACCAGTATCAGCTTTGCCCGCATCGGATACATCGCACGCAAATATGCCCGGTCTTCCTCTAACTCCTGCTCATCCACAACCATGAGTTCCGGAGTGCGAAACTTATGCACATACATCTCATCGATTTCTTTCATGGAATCCTCTCACATAAAATGACATAAATAGACAATCAGTTTTTGGCTGATTGTCTATCTGTTTTTCTTATTTTATGCTTTGAAATCCTGTTTTGTGCGTCCGAATCCGTATCTCCTACTCATCACCAAAGGAAATACCAAGACGCTTTGCATACTTGACAACACTATCGTCCGGGGATACATATTTGAGCTTTCCTGCAGACTCTTCCATCGGAATTGCTGTCACTTCATTGTTACGCATAACAACAAGCTTGCCGAAATCTTTATTCTTGATCAGCTCGACTGCCTCTGCACCAAACAGGCTGGAAATCACACGATCATATGGATCCGGGCTTCCGCCTCGCTGTGTATGTCCCGGAACTGTCACACGGATGTCCATACCGGAATATTCCTTGATCTTATCTGCAACTTCATAAGCGACAGATGGATATTTCGCAGCTGCGGCTGCTACGGCTGCCTTACGCTCCTTCTTTGGAAGTGCTGCGACTTCTTTCGAGATTGCACCCTCTGCAACAGCAAGAATCGAGAATCCCTTGCCCTGCTTGGTTCTTCTGTCAAGTGCCTCACATACCTTGGCGATATCATATGGAATTTCCGGAATCAGGATGATGTCTGCACCGGATGCGATACCCGCATGCAATGTAATCCAGCCTACCTTATGTCCCATAACTTCTACGATAAATACACGGTTGTGTGAGCATGCAGTTGTATGGATGCAGTCGATTGCCTGTGTTGCAACATCGACCGCACTCTGAAATCCGAATGTCATATCGGTGCCCCAGATATCATTGTCGATTGTCTTTGGAAGTCCAATCACATTCAGTCCTTCCTGAGACAGACGGTTTGCTGTCTTCTGGGAACCATTTCCACCGAGAACAACCAGTGCATCAAGCTTCAGTTTGTTGTAATTTTTCTTCATTTCCTCAACTTTGTTGAGTCCTTCCGGTGTCGGCTCATCGATCAGCTTGAACGGCTGACGGGAACTGCCAAGGATCGTGCCACCCTTTGTCAGAATTCCAGAGAAATCTGACGGCTTCATCTTTACATAATTGCCATAAATCAATCCCTTGTAGCCTTCTAAAAAACCATATACTTCCACGTCTTCAAACGTATTATACAGGCCCTTTGCCACACCACGCATCGTCGCATTTAAAGCCTGGCAGTCACCGCCACTTGTCAACATTCCGATTCTCTTCATACTGTAACCTCCTTAATTATGTGTCTCCTCTACAACAAAGTTCTTCCTTCTAATGCCCGAAGTAACGTCACTTCATCAATACATTCCAGATCGCCGCCGACCGGAACGCCACTTGCAATTCTTGTGACCTTGATTCCAGATGGCTTGACCAGCTTGGATATATACATCGCAGTCGCTTCGCCCTCCACACTGGAATTTGTTGCAATAATCAACTCTTCCACATCTTCCTGCTCCAACCGCAGGATCAGTTCCTTCAACCGGATATCTCCGGTTCCAATTCCCATCGCCGGGTTGATCACACCATTTAATACATGGTAGACGCCCTGATACTGTCCCACACGCTCATATGCTGCCAGATCTCGTGGAGTCTCGACAACCATGATCAGCTTATGGTTCCGCTTCGGCGATGCACACACCGGACACAGCTCCTGATCAGTAATCGTATAACAGGATTTGCAGTACCGGATATTCTTCTTTGCATCTGTGATTGCTGCCGACAGGCTTTCCACCTGTTCTTCCGGCATATTGATAATATGGAACGCCAGCCGCTGTGCGGTCTTTCCACCGATGCCGGGAAGTCTTCCGAGTTCACCGATCAGCCGGTTTACTTTCTCTCCATAAATATCCATTAGAACGGCAAACCTCCGCCTAATCCACCGGTGATCTTACCCATGGAATTCTTCTGATCCTCATCCTGCATACGGATGGCTTCGTTCATAGCAGCCATGATCAGATCCTCGAGCATCTCGATATCGTCCTTGTCGACAACTTCCTCGTCGAGATGAACTTCTGTTACTTCCTTCTTGCCATTGATCTTTACCTTGACAACACCACCGCCGGCAGTTGCCTCATATTCTTTTTCTTCGAGTGCTTTGGTGGTCTCTTCCATCTGCTTCTGCATCTTCTGTGCCTGCTTCATCAGATTGTTCATATTTCCTGGCATCATGCCCATTCCACCATATCCACCTCTTTTTGCCATCTTTATATCCTCCTGATTTCTTATTCTTATATTCATACACGGTTTCCCATGCGTACTACCTTTTTATGTGATTTGGACTCGCCAGATTAAAAGCTTACTCATGCATTTCGATGTCGTCAAATACAATCCGGCTCAAATCCCAGTCCTTCTGCAGTTCGTGTACTTCTTCCCTGCCATCAATCTTGCGGAATGTCACACGTACCTTGCACTGTGCCATATTGGTCAGCTGCTCGCTCAATTCATCGAGCTTGTCCTGATTCGCGAAATACGAAATCGCCAGATCGTTGTCTGGTGTATCCGCTACAACGAGTTCCAGCGCGCCAGATTCTCTTCCGGCAACCAGTGATGCCTGTCTGTAATAATGCTGCACCAGTCTCGGTCCGCGCTTGCCAATCGTCTTCCACGCTTTCGCAATCAGAAGCAGATCCTCGTATTCTGCCTGCGGATATTTGTCACGCAGATTCTGCTTGATGTGCTCGGATGAATCACCTGTTTGTGGTGCAACTGCCTGCTGCACTGTCCCTGCGCCTTCCGTTGCCGGCGGTGCAACTGCCATCACAACCGGATGTGCCTGCTGCTCTTTGAGCAGTTCCTTCGTCTCTGCAAGCTGCTGCTCCAGTGACTCGATTCGTGCCTGAATTCCTTCGATATCGTAACGCATCTCCGTCTTACAAAGCTTGATGATCGCGATTTCCAGCATCACACGCTTGGATGTCGTATATGCGATCTTCGCTGCGGCTTCCTGTAAAACATAGATTGCATGCATCATCCAGTCCTGTGTCATATCGCTTGTGAGTGCAACCATGCGCTGTTTTGTCTCCGCTGTCACATCGATCGTCATATCCGGGTCGATCGACAGCACCAGTATATTCCGGATAAATGCAGTAAATTCATTGACCAGCTGCAACAGATCCTTTCCCTGCCAGATTGCTTCATCTATGATCTTCAATGCACCAACCAGATCTTTTTCTTTCAGACATTCAAACAACTGAATGTAAACTTCCACATCCACGGCACCAATTGCCGCGAGTACTTTATCTAATGTCAGTTCCTCACCCAGATGGTAAGAGATACACTGTTCCAGAATACTCAAACCGTCTCGCATGGAACCATCTGCGGCACGCGCCACATATTCAACCGCTTCTCTGGTCGCCGCGATTCCTTCCCGGTCGAGAAGCTCCTGCAGACGATCTGCAATTATCTCCAACGGAATCCGGTGGAAATCATACCGCTGGCAACGCGACAGAATCGTCGCCGGAATCTTGTGTGATTCCGTGGTCGCCAGAATAAATATTACATAGGAAGGTGGTTCCTCCAACGTCTTCAAAAGTGCATTGTACGCTGCGTCACGGAGCATATGCACCTCGTCGATGATATAGACCAGATACTTACCAGTTGACGGTGAGTAATTCACCGAATCCGTGATCTGTCTGATATTATCCACACCATTATTACTTGCGGCATCAACTTCGATTACATTCATCGCCGCACCTGCAGCAATCGCCTTGCAGCTGGCACATTCATTACACGGACTTCCGTTGATTGGATGCTCACAATTGACTGCCTTTGCCATCAGCTTCGCCGTCGTTGTTTTACCGGTACCTCTGGTTCCGCAGAACAGATACGCATGTCCCACGCGGTCATGCACGATCTGATTTCGGATCGTCGTCACAATATGTTCTTGTCCTTTGATCTCCTCGAACGCGTCCGGTCTCCACTTCCGGTACAATGCCATGTACGACATAAACTGCCTCCAACTCTATATATGGAAAATCTGATCCAGCATCCGAAGGGTCTTGAAGTTGCCCTTTGCCGTTATCTCGCCGGACATAAAGCCTTTCTGGAAGCTATTTTTGCCAGCCAAAATATTACGCAGCATCGTGCTTGATGCTTTCAGCTTCACATCGGCTTCCACATCCGCGCCATACTCACACTGTAAGACTTTCCCTACATGTATCACTAAATTCTTCCCCATATCCGGTACTATGATCACATAGCTTGCCGCAAATCCGGTCTCCGGATGGAAATTCTCATAAAATCCTTCGATAATATCGTCCTCGTAGACACTTGGTGGTTCTGGTGCCTCTTCCTCATCTCCAAGCATCTGCTTGAACATTGCAGCGAGTTCCTCAATATCCTCTTTCTGCTTCTTCACATAGCCATCATCTGCCACAAACTTGGAAAGCTGCTCACTCTCCTGTGGTGTCAGATTGATATTGTTCTGCTTGATCAGAGTGTTCTTTACCGCAGTGTTACTCGTCGGCAGTTTCCTTGTCTTCTTATTGATCAGGCGGTAAAAATCCTCTGCTTTTTTCTCAATCAGATTCAAATACTGGCTTTCCTGCTCCAGCACATCCGTCGAATCCACATACGTCGCGATTCCCGGCTCTGAAATGCCACCCAGCACATCCCATGCCTTTCGCAGTGACAGTTCTGCATCCTGTTCTCCATACGCTGTTGCAACGACAACCGGCATCATATAGAGCGATGCGATCTTCTCCTTGTCACCATACAGCCAGCACATATCCAGAAACTGCTGCATATAGCCGCCAATGCCAAACCATTCCAGACTCGCTGCCAGAATCACGCCATCGCAATCCTTCAACGTATTCGGAAGTGTTGCAATCCCCGACTTATCTTCATACATATTATATCTTGTGACTTCTACCCGAAGCTCCTGCAGAACCTGAATGATTTTCTCCACTACAAAGAGTGTTGGATCCTCCAGCAATCCCCGGCCTCCGTAATACACATTTACCTTCACCGTAACACCTCATGTATTCACTGCCATTTTTTCTTTCGCATGCTACAAAAACGCACACTATTACTATACCAAAAACAGGGGGTAAATACAATAATTGCGAGGAAAAAAGCAAATAGAAAAATCTGCACCGTTTTTAATCTGGAAAATGATGCAGATTCTCCCATCTTACTATGTTCATACAGAGAAAGCACTTCATTGATTCTCAAGCGTTCTTTGTAAACATAGTATACCACATTCATATGCCCTTACATAGTTTTTCTTATGAAACAAAAAACTCCTCATTTGCAAGTCCAACCACATCGCCCTTTTCTAGCTTCTGTTCGGTCATCGCCGGAATGCGTTTTGTATTGATATACGTTCCGTTAGTGGAGTTCTGATCCTCGATATACAGTCCATCCGGGCGACAGAACAACCGGACATGCACACGGCTGATCTGCGTCACTGCCACACGATAATCCGTGTCTTTATCTCTGCCAATCGTAAGTACCGCTGCATCCGCCGGAATCCGAAACGGCTCCAATGCTCCATTTGTGAGCGGAACCAATTTCACACATGGTTTCAATTTGGTCTGCGCATATTCTTTTCTATCTGCAGCAAATTCCTGTTGTTCCAGTTTTTCCCCATACAACGTTTCCTTCTTACCTTCTTTCGTTTCTGCATATGCGTGCATTGCACTCTCACTATCCTCATCTTCTCTATCCCGAACCAGCATCACCGCAAGAATAATTAATGCAAGCAGCCAGACAATTCCAAATATCGCCGTCGCCGTCGTCCCATCAAAAAATAAGTACTTTATAATCAACGCAAGAGCTGCGCCACCCGCCAGCGCAAACAAGAAAAACCGCTTTGTAAACACAGTATCCGCTACATTACTCTCTTTATTTTGCTCCTGTTGTTTTTCCAAAACAACATCCCCGTCACTTTCATCCTGTACAATTTCCGGTTTTTGAATCTTTATTTCGCTTCCACGCTCCGGTTCTTTCTTCAGAAATGCAAAGAACTGGGACAAGTCCTTCCATTCATCTGACAGAATCTGATGACAGGTATATAGAAAATACTCTCCCTGCCGGTCATTATGTTCAAATCTTGGCATTAAGTACTCCAAAAAGGCGCATAGCTGCTGTTTCATTGGTTTTTGATATCCGGGAATACACATCATGCGGATTTCATCTGTCTGTCTTTCAATAAACAAATATTCTATCTGTAAAACAAGATCCGACGCATCCAGTAAATAAGCATCCATTTTTTCCACACACGAAGCAATCTGATGCAAAATTCTTTTTAACCATGTACCATCTACGCTTCTCTGCTGCAATACGGCCTGCAGACTATAACAATCCCTCGTGCTGTGTGAAAGCCAGACTTCTCCGTCTGTACAAATCAGTGACGCCGGCAGAATATACGGCATGTTATTTTCAACCAGCATCTGTACGCGATACATCCACCCCTGCTCTTCTAACTGCCACATCGTTCCAAGTTTTGCATCCATATAATGATAAATTCCTTTATTCCCAAACAATACTTCCATACACCTGCCACCTTCTCAGTCTCTTACTACACAGATCAACTTCCGTAACGCACACATGTCCATTCTTTTCAAACCGGCATTGACTATCTTTCACCTGAACCGTCTCCGCTTGTTCCATATCCTCCTGATATGTGTATATCATACTGTATCCCTGCTGTTGGATCACACCATCTTCCACGGTATCCAAAAACAGGAAAATAATCATAGTTAAAATTCCAAAAATAATCGGCATAATAAGACTCAACTCAACAACCGATGATCCTTTATCTCCCATCATTACCTCCATACACTTATACCTTCTATTCTATTTTGAGCCGCACCGACTGCACGGACCTAATCCCCCAATTTCACTTTTCTTCTTTCTGTATACGGTGCGTTTCAGTCCACTACATGGAATACGGCTATGATATTTTCTCCCTTCATCCGTGATATAAACCATCGTTCCACTGTCAGCTCCACAAAATTCACATGGCTGATAGCCCTCTTTTTTTGCTGTTCCGATTGAAGATGCCCGAATAGATAATTGCAGATATGTACACGTACGCGTCAAATGATACACCTGCTGGTGATCCGTAACGTAAACATACTCCTGCGCGCGCTCTGTTCCTGTCTGCTCCGTCTCTTTATTACCAACATATGCCCTCTGCCTGACCGTATATCGTCGTTTTTCCGCATACTTTGGCGTATATGTAACACACAGACTGAGCCAGCCTGCAGTATTCATTGTATTTGTTCCAATAAAACTCACCCCTAAGTTTCCACCCTCTATATAGTGGTCTATCATGTCTGTTTCATCGATATAATCCGGAAACTTGAGATACGCAACTGACAGATTACACACCTCTGTATATGAAAGTTCTGCCATGTATTCCGCTGTTTCGGCAGCAGCCTCATACACAAGTGCGTCCGCAAGCACACTTTGAAATGTAAGATACAAATACACCATCGCAAGCAAAAAAACAGGTACTGCCAGACTTGCTTCGAGTGCTGCACTTCCACGATTCCCTATAAAGCATAATTTCTTTTTCATATGTGCGCTCCATTTCTTTCATAAGACCGGTATTGCTTTCAGGAGACTTCCCAGGTTGCACAATTTTATATCATTGAATGCATGGCCAGCACCTGGAGAGGTTTTTTATTTTCTGGGAAATCCCCTGAAAACAATACCGATCTTTTCTGTTAATAACTCCCTGACTGATGAAAGAAAAAAGTCTTTCCTTTATATGTCGTCTGAAAGTCCGCCTGCAATCCGGTTGCAGCATTTCGGATTAAAAATGACGGTGATTCCTGTCTTGCGTTAAATTGTATCAGATCCAGCATTCTATACATCACTGACTCCCGGTTTAACATCTGCAAAATTGTCAGATACGCTTGATAATCAAGCCCATTTCCATCCTCTTGTATGTCTTTGGACAAACTTTCAGAAATATGATTAATATCTGTAATCCAATTTTCACTGTTTTTCACAAACGACGCTTTCTTCCCTGCAAACAACACTCTGACATCTGCAATCGCTTCGATATACGCCCAACATCCGGCTAGCAGATATTTAATCGCCGGGATCAGGTATGGTGCTGCTCCGGCAATTGACGTTGCCATTGTCGTCAGCTTCGTCATTTTATCGGCCTGTCCACATAAGCTGATATAATTGATTGGAAATCGAATCCCGATCATCCGATGTGCCACGGATTTTAAATTCTCATAATCTGTGTTTTTTCCTGCAATCAAATACTCCTGTTCGTAAGACAGCCCGGCTGTATCATTCGCCGTTTTCGTAAAACAGTTAAATACATCTCCGATATAAACTGCCATTGCCCCGGAATCAGCAAGCGCATCCTGCCAGGTCGCAAGTTGTACCAATCCCACCTGCATTCCTGTCAAATCATCAAATGTACGATCAATCTCTTCATATGCCATGCCCAGATTCATATGCATCCGGCTCGGGAAATCTTCCATCTGTATAGCAGCCCCCGAAACAGACTTATCATCATCCGGCAGTACCAGATTTAATATTGCACTACTCGACAGTTTTTTCGTATATTCCCGTGGGTCCTCCTCTGTCTCCTGCAGTACACCTTCTGTTTTCTTTGATATTCCATCCGCTGTATCCTCATCATCTGTCTGTGCGTTCTCTGACATAGCCATCCTGTTTTTTTCTGTTTCCTGCGCATCCTTTATGTCCTCCTGTAAATCCTCCGGCAATGTTCCGTCCTTCCCATCCGTTTTTTCTACAATATAATCAACCCCCGTCTGTGTAGCCTTCTCTGCACATGCATACAATACATGTTCTTTCATCTGGTCCCGGAAAGCCTGACACGCATTGTCACATAACATCGTGAACTGTCCAAGCTTCACATCCGTGTCATCATATGCTTCTCCCAGCTTCTCGCAATAATATATCTGCATCAGTTCCTCCAGATATGCTTCTCCCTGTCCTTCCATCGTCTTATCAAAGAGGAGAATATGATAATGCTCAAATATATAACTGTTATAGTACGATTTCATATCCGATACAGTCATCCTGCTTGCAACCACTGCTTTTGATTCTGCCACACTCATTGTCACAACCTGCAACACCAATGTGATCAATATTAAGAAAACGCCGGATATCATACTCATAAATACAACGATTCTTCCTTCATTATTCATATTCTCCTCCTGTCTTTTATCTCTTTAGCTAGGAATAGATTTTCTTTGCATCCTTATTAATTGAAAGCCAGATTGTCTGCACAAGTGCCGTAATCTGCTCCTTAAAGATAATGACCATTGCGATCAATACCACAAACATTTATGGTATGGGTAAATAAATGCTGATAATTCGGCGCTTTTAACAGTATCCACAATGTATTTACTGTCCTAATAATAAGCTTTATGCGTCATTTTGACGTCAATATAAAGTACAATGTGACGCCGATTTGACGTCAGAAAAAGCCTCGCCATTTTCAGACGAGGCTTTCCACCTACTATTTGAATATCACATTATAAGCATTCTATTTCTTCGTGAATCCAGTCATTAAGCCAGCCCTCAAAATCACTGGCAAAAAAACCATTATCAACAACAAATTTCTTCATTCTCGACAATGCATCCCTATACAAATAGTCGAGAAACTCAATTTTGACATATACTATATCCGAGTATGTCTCCTCAATCTGAGGGATATCACCCTTTGGACGCTTTATTTTGAGCGTCCCCCTTGTCAGATTCCTCATACAAACTTCATCATTCTTACACAACTCTATGAGTTTTGTTTCCATCGCAAGCTGCTTGTAAGTGGTTCTATCATCCCCTGAAAGAAATCTTTTAAGGAATATATAACGCTGTGCCTCTCTCATACCATGAAACATCTCATGAAGCGAAGCTCTTGTCTCGTCATTTTCAAGACTCTTAAAAGGATTTGATTTTGACTCCATCTCAAAATCCTCGATTCCGTCATAATGAACCTCTGTCTCCATGTACTCCATCCATAATGTCATCATGATTACCATAATGAATTGTAGATAAATAATCCTCGCATGCATCTTCGAGCGTTCCATAGTTTTCGTGGGTCTCTTCGTCATAGTGGTAAAAGAAAAATGGAATTTTCTGTATAAATGACGCAACTGTCAAAGGATAGTATCCTGCCTCAGTATCCAGGTAAGAACAATATGCCTTCTCGCCTCGAACTCCCCAATTCCCTTTATATACATATGAGAAGATCTCGTTTCCTACCATCTGATGCATTTCTAAATAGGACAGTAGTTTTCCAATATCGTAATATTTCGAATCAACATATTCCTTAATAAAGCTTCGTTCTTCGTCAGTAAGTCTGGCCATAACTCTCACCTCCGTTGTTTATGTAAGCATTGTAACACGAATAATATGGGTAGTCATTATGGCACTTTAGGCGTTTTTTACGTATATTGCCTTTCTTCAATACCGTATTGTACCCAAATAGTTCGCATAAACACGCCTTTTGATTCGTGTTTATTGTCAGATATACAAAAAGCCGAGACAAAATCAGAATTCTGATTAGAATCCTAATAATGCCCCGGCTTAAGTGGTGACTCGCTATGCGGTCCCTGGTCGCTCAGTAGCTTAATATTTATTTGTTTGTATATCTCCTGATCTGCGCTCTGTATGCCTTCATTCTGTCATAATCAATCAAAACAATATTCTTGCAAACTGCACAGCTTTGAGAACTTCTTCCCTTTGCGCCATATGAATATACCATGACTTTGTTACAGTAAGGGCAGTTAATTCTCCCAAAAAGGTCGAACTGGTTAAGATCAATCGCATTTGTTTCTCCCATTGTTCCGCCCTCCTTACATAATGACAAACATATCGTTGATCATATCTGTCATGGCATTCCCGATTTCATCAGTAACAATATCCAGGAAATGCTTTGTTCCAAAGAGCTGCTTGTATGCGTCCTGCATTTCCCTGATAGTAGCATCATAGGAGATTGGTTTATGATATATCTCATCAATCATCGACTTGATTTCTTCGTTGCCATAGGAAATTCTGAAGGCAATCTTGTCAAGCAGTGTATTAAAACGATTTATATCTTCAAAATAAATCTTAAATGCCTTATGAAGTTTCTGAACCGCCAGCGTTTTCTCATCAAGTCCTTTCAGCAGTTCCGGGTTAGCATCGATCAATGGTCTGGCTGAAATAGTTTCATCTTTGTCAAAAAAGGCTACCAGCTTGTCCACTTCTTCCTTCGAAAGATTATCGGCAATCGTGCTCACTACATAAGGTTCATACAAAGTATCGATGTTTTCAATATACTTATGAAGAATCCTTCCCATAAGCCCCTTCATATTAATACTGAAATTACCAAAAACTTTCGCGTTTGTTGTATGGCCGAGTCCAACTCTAAGCCTAACCTTTTACACAATAACCTATACTTAATGTTCATATCGTTCCTATGCCTCTCCCTCTAATCTATATTTTCCATCCTTATATACGTTATATATATAATTATTATATAGTACATATAATTGCCGCAAGCATATCAATCGCTGCTGCATCCCGAACTTCTCCAACAATAATTCGATCCGGCCGCATACGAAGACTTGTTTTGATCAAATCCCGGATTGTTACCTCATTTTCGCCTTCAATATTGGCCATCCGGGTTTCTAACCGAACCAGATTCTCTATTCCCTGTATTTGCAGTTCTGCAGAATCTTCGATCGTTATAACGCGTTCATCTTTTGGAATATAGTCACTCAATGCATTCAATAATGTAGTCTTTCCGGATCCGGTTCCTCCGGATATAAATATATTGTATTTCGCACATACGAGAACCTGCAGCAGACCGGCAACATTCGATTGCAGACTTCCAAGAGAAACCAGCTTTTTCATATCGATGCGTGTCTGTGGAAAGCGACGTATCGTAATAACCGGACCGCCAAGCGAAACCGGACCGGTTACAACATTCACCCGCGCACCATCCTTCAATCTGGCATCCACGATAGGACTTGCCGCATTAATTCTCCGATTGCAATCGCCAACCATATGCTGGATCACTGTTTCCAGTTTTTCTTCTGAGGAAAATGTCTTATCGTATCGGCTTATTTTTCCTTCCCGTTCCACAAAAATATCTGCCATTCCATTTACCATAATTTCCGTTATCGAATCATCCTCCAGCAATTCTGTAAGAACATCCAGCCGGCGCAGACTGTTAAATAACTCTACCCGCAGGGAAACCTTTTCTTTCAATGGAACATATGCTCCTTTTGTTTCTTCCAAAATACATCGATCGATTACCTGTCCAATCTGTGAATCATCCATTTCTTTCGCCATATCAATCTCTGCCATAACACGTGTTTTTAATTTTTCCCGCAATGACTGCATTCCCATTTTTCTACCTCAAATATCGTTCCATCTCTTGATCAACACATAAATACTGCACACTTACGTCTCTGCCACACTCCTGATGATACATTCGTTCAAATTCTTCAATTTTCTTTCTGGATATATCATCCTCTAAAACCGGCACATACACCCGGTCAAACAGCTGCAGCATTTTCCATTCACAAATCACCATTGTCCCAATGTCAAACACAACACCATCGTAAAGCTTCAGGGATTTGATCGTATCCCGGAACCATTTCAGATCGTCATACCCGATCTGTCGGATGTCGACAATCATCTCCGGCGGTGATATATCCGACAGTGCATGTTCCTTCATATACGAAAAACATTCCGGATTCCTGCTTTTTATGCAATAAAGCAGCCAGTTTCCAAACGTATCCTTTCGCTCCTGCGCGGAAAAGCCTTCCCAATTGACATACAGACCATTTTCGAATTTCTCACATAACCGGTGCGAAAACATTGTTTTCCCACATCTTCCAAGTGGAGAATATACAGCCACAAAAGCATCTGCTAATTCCGGTGCATTCGTTTTTTCCTGCAAACGATCTGTGATTGCATTCAAAAGCACGTCCACATTCTGATAACGAAACAGAAATCGCACGCCATCCACACGTTCCCGCTGCGTTGTGAGAACGATTGTCTGACAGCATCCGTCCCAGTCTTCGAACTCATCGCCAAGCAGAAGCAATTCCAGTTTTTCTCTTTCCAGAAATTGCTGAAGCACCTGTTCTGTCGTAAATGTGTACAACTGTATCGGTGTTGATGTCCGTAAGTTCAAATACTCTGTCAACGCCTTTTGATACGGCAAATCTCTATCCAGCAATCCGGCTTTATATGCCATACATCTATCCTCCTGTCATATACAACAATCCTGCCAGCAAAATCGGAATCGACATATGCATTCTCATATAATTCCGATCCGGGGCATCCGTAAAAATGATTTTGTTCCATCGTCTGCTTGCTGCCCGCAACAATAATTTTCCAACTGCCATCAATCCACTGATCACACAAATGTACAGAAGCATACGCCAGATACCGTGACCCACAAATGTACCAACCGCACACACAAGCTTGACATCTCCTGCTCCCAATACACCAAGAACAAAGAAACCAAACAGGATCAAAAAAGCAATCAGCATCCCATATATGCTGTCCATAACTCCCTTCACGCCAAATAGAATTATCTGAACCACATATCCATTTACTGCCATACATACACAAAACCAATTCGGTATTTTATATGTCCTAAGGTCCTCCACGACCGCGCCCGTCAACCATATAGCTAATATAATTTTCCAGATCACGCACCTCCCTTTCCGTGTAAACACACCATTACAATCATGCAGTTTTCCAAATTATCTGTTCCATTGGCTTATAAAATTCCTAAAAAAGACAGAGTTTAATACAAGCATAGTTATTTACAAACTCTGCAAATTCTTTGTTGGGTATTTCCATTGAAATTCGTAAAACAAATAATTGGAAAACTTTATGATTATTACGTAAAAGACTGTGACCGAACTACGCCAGAACAACGATTCTCGACCACGAGTCGACTATAGCACGACTGAATAGATTTTGTAAAGCGTAAGTTTGGAACATTTGCGGGAGCCCGCATAAATACTAGAAAAAATGGGCAAAACTTTTTTATTTTGCCCATGTACCCTGTTCTCTTTTTTCAATTTTCATCTTCTGGTGAAGGGTATTTAATACGTGTCGTTTGTTGCCCGACCAGAGTGGAGCCGCTAAAATATTTTTCGGTCCGTCCCCGGTGACACGATGAATCACGATATCTTCCGGAATTATTTCCAGACACCGGATGACAAGCTCGATATATTCGTCCTCGGACAGCACTTCGAATTTTCCTGACTCGTAATCCTCATACAGATCCGTGCCGCGCAGCACATGCAGCAGCTGCAGTTTGATTCCAAACGGTTTTTCCTGCTGTCCGCACACATACCGTACCGTCGCAAGCATATCATCTTCCGTCTCGCCCGGCAGCCCTAAGATCACATGCGTGATATATGGGATATGGTTGTCTGCAAGTGCCTGAATCGCTGTTTCATAGGTAGAGAGCAGATATCCCCGGCGGATATATTCTGCTGTTGCTTCATGCATCGTCTGCAGTCCAAGTTCAATCCAGATGAATTTGCCACTCTCGGCATACTCCTTTTGCAATCTTCCGAGTATCGAAATAACTGTCTCTGCATTTCCGGACTGGTTCTCCACTGCAGCCATCTCCGCTTTTTTTACAGCTACCGATACTCCCGGAATCCCCAGACAATCCGGTCTTGTCGCGATGCTGATTCCAACGACCGACTCCTCTTCTAATGCTTCCCGCCAGATGCGTTCCAAGTATGCCGGATCTCCATAGGTGTTCGTGTATGCCTGAAAATAAATGACGAACTTCTCTCCGACCTTCTTATGGAACTTCGCCATGCCCCGTTCCATCTGCCGTTTGATATCAAGCGTTTTCCGCTCCACATCGACGCAGCTTCCCCGGCGCTCATATTCCTTATGATAAACCTCTGTCGATGCCCCGCGCGAATCTCGTTTCGACCGATGCTCGTACACACAGCCATTCGCCGAAGCACCAACCACGCTCTGTCCATCCTGCCTGCCACCACCTGCGATTGGCACTGCGAAATCGCCGCTTCCGCCGGCACTACAAAAAATACACCCATGTTCGCCAAGTGTACCATCACGGTTCGGGCAGGTAAGCCCTGCGTCGACCGCAATCTTGTACACCTTCTGTCCATAGGTGTATTTCATATATGCATCCAATGAATAATACGGCTTATCCAGCCATTTTTCCTGTCTCATAATCTCTACCACTGATAATGATGCAACTGTCCTTCTGTCTCTAATCCCGGGAAATCCAACTGTCTTAACGCCTCGTACAGCACGATACCAACCGAGTTCGATAAGTTCAGGGAACGTTCGCCCGGCATCATCGGAATTCGCACACATGTTTCCTTATTCTGAAGCAGAATCTCCTCTGGAATCCCTCTGCTCTCGGCACCAAACATAATAAAGCAGTCATCCTCATATTTCACATCGGTGTATTTCTGCTTTGATTTTGTCGTTGCCATATAAACCTTCGCGCCCGGATTCTTCGCCAGAAAATCGTTGTAATCGTCATAGCGTGTCACATCCAGACGATCCCAGTAATCCAGTCCCGCGCGCTTCACCATCTTGTCATTTAATAAAAATCCAAGTGGCTCGATCAGATGCAGACGCACCCCCGTTGCCACGCAGGTACGTCCGATATTTCCTGTATTTGCCGGCATTTCCGGCTCATGTAATACGATGTTTAACATGTCTTTTGCTCTCTTAATCGTCCAATAAATCTCTCTAATCTTCCCATCGCCTCTTTGAGCTGCTCGATTGAGTATGCATACGAGATACGCAGGAATCCTTCGCCGCAGTCACCAAATGCCGTACCCGGCACAACTGCAAGTTCCTCTTCACGAAGCAGTCTCGTTGCGAATTCGTCACTCGTGATGCCAAACTCCTTGATGCATGGGAACACATAAAATGCGCCATGCGGCTCAAAGCACGGAAGTCCGATCTCCTCGAATTTCTTCAGCAGGAACCGGCGTCTCTGGTCATACGACTTGCACATCTTCTCGATATCTACATCGCCATTTTTGATTGCTTCGATAGCTGCATACTGGCTCGTGGTCGGTGCACACATAATTGCAAACTGATGGATTTTCGTCATCTGATGTGCGATTACCTCCGGGGCAAGCGCATAACCAAGTCTCCATCCGGTCATCGCATATGCCTTGGAGAAACCGTTGATAACGATTGTCCGCGCCTTCATGCCCGGCAGGGATGAAATCGAACAATGCTTCTGACCGCCATATGTAAGTTCGGAATAAATCTCATCGGAGATCACGTAAATATCCTTCTCCTGACAGATCTTTGCGATTGGCTCCAGATCTTCCTTCGTCATAACCGCACCTGTCGGGTTGCTCGGGAATGCAAGAATCAGAATCTTCGTCTTATCCGTGATTGCCGCAAGCAGCTCCTCCGGTGTCAGACGGAACTGGTTCTCATTTTTCAACTCGATTGTAACCGGCACAGCACCGATCAACTGTACACAAGGTACATACGATACATAGCAAGGCTCCGGGATAATAACCTCATCGCCCGGATCAAGCATGGCACGGAGTGCCACATCGATACCCTCACTGCCACCGACGGTCAGCAGTGCTTCGGTCTTATAATCATACAATACGTTATATTTTCTCTGATACCATTTACAGATTTCCTGACGCAGTTCGATCAATCCGGAATTCGATGTATAAAATGTCCGTCCTTTTTCCAGCGAACGGATACCCTCTGATCGAACATGCCATGGTGTATCAAAATCCGGCTCACCAACACCAAGTGAGATTGCATGTGGCATCTCACTTACAATGTCAAAGAACTTCCGGATTCCAGATGGCTTAATCTGTTCTATCGTTTTTGACAATGGATTTCTCACGGTGCGATTACCAACCTTTCGTCCTGACTTGGTGTCTGGAAAATAACACCATGGTCTTTATATTTTTTCAGTACAAAGTTCGTGGATGTTGCAATGACATCCTCGATGATTGCCAGCTTCTCGGATACAAAATGAGAGATTTCCCGCAATGTCTTTCCCTGAATAACAACCATAAAGTCATACGCACCTGCGATCAGGTAGACGGAATGTACTTCATCGAAATTTCTGACACGATCCGCGATCTGGTCAAATCCCGCTTCTCTCTGTGGTGTAACCTTGACCTCGATCATGGCTGTTACCATCTCCTCGCCAACCTTATCCCAGTCGATCATAGTATGGTATCCACAGATGATGCTCTCGTCTTCCATTGCCTTGATATCCGCTTCCACCGCGGCTTCATCCGCGCCGATCATCGCGGCGATATCCTTCACTGTCAGTCTGCTGTCGGTTTCGAGCAGCTTCAAAATTTCATTTCTCATCACATCTACCTCCTAATATTTAGTCGCAACCTTGAATTTACATCCCGTCCATGATACATTGATGAAAAGATGCATTTAGATTGCAGAAACAAGCAATCCAACGACCATGGCAAATACCAGTACGCCGCAGATGATTGCTGCGATTCTCTTTGTCTTCTTTTTGTTACTGAAATCAAATAACATGAATTTTTACCTCCCGAAAGGATTATTTTTATGCATTATATTACGATTATCATTTGTTGTTCTTTTCTAGCTTTATGCTTTGTTGTCTCGCGAAATGTCTCCCGGTTTAAGAAAACACACGGGCAGAGCCGCGAGAGTCTTCTCGAACGCGAATCTGAAGCAAATTCCGTACGGAAGGCGGATATCTCCACCCTTCCCTATATCGAAATCCCCCTGGATACGCTTCCAGTTGATACACTCTCCGCATGCGGTCATTCCGGGCTTGCGGACGAACTGTATGCACTGGCGGGCAAAAAAATCTTAAATCTCTCTATGTATACGAATACGGATTTAAAGATGACGTATGGTCCTGCCAACTTAGATACGTTGTCTGCCTGCGATGACGCCTACGCCGATCTGATCCTGCTTCTGAACAAGATCGGCAAAACATTACTCGAAGCAAATGACGTTTCCAGCGCCGAGCAGTTTCTATCTTATGCAGTCTCTATCGGCTCTGACATTACCGCCAGCTACACGATGCTTGCAACCATCTATGCGGACAAACACGACACAGACCATCTGGATGAACTAATCCGTAAAGCAGAGTCCATCACCTCTCTGTCCGGCAAGACAATTCAAATTAAGCTTCATTCTATCAAATCCGGGCTAAAATAGCAATCATGCTTTTCCTGACAGATAATTCATGAACTGCTGTGCCGTACGACCGGATACACCGCCATGGGAAAGTTCCCATTTGTTTGCTTCTGCTAAGAGCTCCTGCTCGGTCAGTCCGATCTCCGGATGCTTCTTTGCCAGTCCAAGCACGATATCGTTAAACTCATTTCTCGATGGACGGGAGTAACTGATCGTCACGCCAAAACGATTGACGAGAGAAAGCTTCTCCTGCATCGTATCGGAACGATGCATACCGTTATCTGTCTCCACATCATCACGGTCATTCCATGTCTCTTTAATCAAATGTCTACGATTTGAGGTTGCATAGATCAGTACATTATCCGGCTTTGTCTCAAGTCCACCCTCAATGACCGCTTTCAGATATTTATACTCAATCTCAAATTCCTCAAAGGAAAGATCATCCATATAAATGATAAACTTATAATTCCGGTTCTTCACATGCGAGATCACAGCAGATAAGTCCTTAAACTGATGCTTGTAAATCTCAATCATACGCAGTCCCTGCTCATAATACTGGTTAATGATTGCCTTGATACTTGTGGATTTACCGGTACCACTGTCGCCAAACAACAGACAGTTATTCGCTTTCTTTCCAAGCACAAACGCCTCTGTATTATCTACAAGCTTTTTCTTCTGGATCTCATAACCAATCAGATCATCCAGCATTACCTTATCTGTATTCGTGATTGGGATAAATTCCAGTTCCTTACCCTCATCATGGCGGATACGAAATGCCTTGTTCAGACCAAACATGCCAACACCATACTGCTTGTAAAAAGCGGTCATAATAGCAAAGATCTCATCGACACTTTCCGCCTCGCTGACACGGTCGCTGATATCACGCACCTTCTCACTGACATTCTGGTTATACATCTGTTCCTTCTTCGGCAGTGACTTGTAATTCGTGATTGTGGTGAAACAGTCAATGCCAAGATCCTTCTCGATCGGTGCAAAATCAAAATGGAACAACCGCTTGAAGATTGCATAATCATTTTTTGCAAATGCATTGACTGAGCCATCTCCTGCGCCAACCTTCTCGCAGGTAAGCGTAAATGAATTCTCATTTGTGATCAGCAAAAACGCCAGATAATCCTGCCACAGATTCCGGTTGAAGCCATAGCTTGTTGCCACATCCAGAATCCGCTTGATCTGTTGGTAAATCCGTGTGACCAATTCCTCCTTGGTACTCGTCTTCTTCTCCCATGCCTCAAAAATATCCGCCATGCAATATAAGATACTGTCTTGCCCTAAATCACGATATAAAACGAGTCCCGGTACTTCTTTGTACATGTTGTTACATCTCCTTGTTTTGTTTTTTACTGTCCGTTTTTTCGACTTTTGATTTCATTGCAAACAGCCGCCTGCCTGCCGATTCAAGTGGGACTACATCGTCCGGCACCTGTTTGTCATCAACATTAATCTCCCGTTTTTTTATTCTCCGGTACACGATTGACCGGAAATATGCATAAAGCACAGACACAAGCGGAATGAAGATAAACATTCCGACCACACCCATCAGGTCTCCGCCGGCAATCACAGCCAGAAGCACCCAGATCGCGGGCAGATTAATGTCTCCGCCGACAAGCTTCGGATAGATAAAATAATTCTCTATAAACTGTAAAATAAAGAACAATAACACAAACCACAGCACCTGCTTCGGGTCAACAACCAGAAGCAGAAAGCATCCGATAAAAAGTCCGATAAATGCACCAAACACCGGTATCAATGCCGTAAATGCAATCAGAACGCCAATCGTAAGCGGATATTGTATGCCCGCGATTGCCATCGCAATCATGAACATGATTCCGAGGATGATACCCTCCCGGAACTGTCCGGTAAAAAACTTGGAAAATGTCGTACTTGCTATCTTACCGAACACCATCAGCTCATCTGCCGTCTTTTCCTTGAACAACGCATAGATGACAAGCTTCGTCTGCCTGCCGAGCTTCTCTTTCTGTGCCAGAATATATGCGGAAAAAATAATCCCGATAAATATATTTATGACGGTTCCAATGATAGATGAGAAGATAGAAACCGTCGCCGACATGATCTCTCCGCCGTTATCATTGAAGAACGAGAATATCTGGTCAAAATCCGGTTCAATGCCGGCAATCTTCTCCGATATTGCCGGAACATTCTTCGTATATGCAAGTGCAAGCTCCTTCGCCCGGTTTACAAATCCGGGCAGAAGCTCTTTCACCTTTCCAACCGTATCCGCAACCTCCGGTACAACTACAAACAGCACAAGCGCTATAAAAAGCAGTGCCGCGATATACGTAAGCACCATGCTGATCGGGCGCCGGAACCGGTACAGGCGGTTTTTTTCATTCTTGAAGATTCCCTGTTCGATTCCGCGCATCGGAATATTCAACACAAACGCAATCCCGCATCCAATCAAAAATGGAAGCAGCACAGAAAAAACCATACCGAAAAATCCACTTATAATATGCAGATGATTGACTACAAATATCAGAAGTACCGTAAAAGTAATAATCGCAAGTATCAATTGTACCAGATGTTTTTTGTCTTTCATTCTAATCTGCTGTATCAGTCATACAGCAAGCCTCCTTCTATTCTACCGGTTGATGCAGGCTCTCGCTGTCTTTCCCGGTGCCGCAGCTCCCTTCGGTACGAGCACAATCTGGATTCCCTCCAGACGTTTCGCCAGACCGCTTGTACCACTCATCTGACCATTCTTTGCCCAATCCAACCAACCGTATGACTGCACATGTACACGATAGTAAATATCATACTGCTGTGCTGCCTGTCCAGTCAGTTCAATCTGAATTGCCTCGAGACGCTTGCCAAGCCCGCTCGTTCCACTCGTTGTTCCATTGGATACCCAATTCTGCCAGCCAAATGTCTGTACGTGTGTCTTGTAACGGACACCACCGTTTATATTTCTTCCAAGGCGAATCTGGATTGCCTCCAGACGCTTTGCCTTTCCACTTGTTCCACTCATCGTGCCATCAGCGCGCCAGTTATTCTCCCAGCCAAACGTCTGCACATGCGTTTTGTAATTGATGCTACCCGGATACGCGGATACAAACGTCTTCGACGTTGCAACGCCCGGATTTGCACCCTTTGGTACGATCACGATATTGATTGCCTCCAGACGTTTTGCCAGACCTTCGGTTCCTGCCATCTCTCCATTCTTGGACCAATCTAACCAGCCATACGTCTGCGCATGCACACGATAATATACATCGTATTTATCCTTGTTGGCGCCGGTCAATTCAATGCAGATAGCTTCCAGACGTTTTGCCTCTCCCGTCGTTCCGCTCATCACGCCATTTTCTTTCCAGCCCTGCCAGCCGTAGCTTTGCACATGTGTCTTATAACGGATACCCAGATTACTGTCCCCGGATACACGGATTGTGATACCTTCCAGACGCTTTGCACTTCCGACAGTTCCTGCCATTTTACCATTGGATACTTCATTTTCCCAACCAAATGTCTGCACATGTGTCTTGTAAGATACCGTAATGTTCGGCGCCAGATTCTTTATCTCCGGATTGTTCTCTGCCGTATTTTCCATCCGGCTTCTATAATGATTCCGGATAAACTGTCCAGCCTTCGTCAGATCATCAACGGTCCAGCCGCTTGTCTTTCCACAGCTGCTCTTAATCAGAGCAGAACTCTCATTTTTATTACACAAACTCCAGACACAATAACTGACGTTGCGGTCATCACACCGCTTCATCCACTCTGCCGCCTTGTTCAGATCGACATTTCCATTTCCACTCGCCTCGGACAGTCCAAACTCGGATACAAATACCGGAAGTCCCTTGTCGATTGCAGTACCGATCTTCGCCGTCAGCCACTGATTATGGCTGGACTCAGAAGCATAGAAATGAAATGCATACATTAAATTGCTGTAGCCACGGATTGGATCATCCGCCGGCTCATACGTATGTCCCTGATTTCCAAGCTGTGACCATGTCGGTGTTCCTACGATAATGATTGCGTCCTTGTCATATGCACGGATTGTCTGAATAACTTCTGTCGCATAGCTCTTGATATCAGACCAAGGACAGTTGCTCGGCTCGTTGCAGATCTCATAGATGACATTGTCGTAATTTTTATACTTCTGTGCCATCTCCTTGAAGAAGCTCCTCGCCTCGCTCGTATAATTCTTCGGATTCACGTTTAACAGATGCCAGTCAATAATCGCATACATGCCAAGCTCTGTTGCATACTGCACGCCATCTGTTACTTTTTTCTTCATACCGTTCCGGTCGCTGTAATAACCGCCCTCATCGACATACATCGCAAGACGGATCGCATTTGCGCCCCAGTCATCGCGCAGCGTCTGATAGGCTGCCTTGTTATTGTACTGCCCAAACCACTGCAGTCCATGTGTACTCACACCATGAATCTGGAATGGCTGTCCATTCTTATCTACCAGCTGTGTACCCTTGACTGCCAGCTTTCCATGTGTCGAAACTGCTGTTGCCGCAGCCGCCTCTGCCTCCTTCGTCGGCGTAAGCACTGTCACCACACTGAGCACCAGTACGACTGTCATCAACCATGCGAGAATCCTTCTCTTCGTTTGTTTCATTGCATTTCCTCCCTTTTCCCTTCTCTTTGTAACCCTCATTTATCTTCATCCGTCGTCCGGATTATATACTTGCCGCATACACATCCCGCTTGGAAATGCCGCGATCTTTCGCGACCAGCTTCATCGCTTCTTTTTTTTCGATTCCCTGATCGAGATACATCTGCAGATGTTCCTCAATGCTCATCGCTTCCCATTTTTGCTGTGCTTCCTTCTCGATTGCTTCCCGCGACAAGCCTTCAATCACCAAAATACATTCGCCCTTCGGCTCTTCCTCCGCATAGAAATCGCTCGCTTCCTGCAACGTCGTTTTCCAGAATGTCTCATGCTTCTTTGTGATTTCCCGGCAGACCGTAACCGAACGGTTTCCAAGCACGCCAAGCAGCTCCTGCAATGTCTTCTTCAAACGATGTGGTGCTTCATAGACCACCATCGTACGCGTCTCCCGCGCCAGCTCCGCAAGTACCGCCTGCCGTTCTTTTTTATCCATCGGCAAAAACGCTTCAAATGCAAATCGTCTGGTTGCCTGCCCGGACGCGATCAGTGCATTGACCGCCGCACACGCCCCCGGCACCGGAACCACTTTGATTCCTGCCTCATAGCACTGCTTCGTGATTTCCTCTCCCGGATCGGAAATTCCCGGCGTTCCGGCATCCGTAATCACTGCAATATTCATGCCTTCCAGAAGCTTGCCTACAAGCACCTGTGCTTTTTCATATTTGTTATGTTCATGATAGCTAGTCATCGGCGTCTTGATGTCGAAATGATTGAGCAGCTTGATACTGTTTCTCGTGTCCTCCGCTGCGATCAGATCTACCTCTCCAAGCAGCCGCACCGCCCGGTAGGTCATATCCTCCAGATTGCCGATTGGCGTTGCAATCAAATACAATGTTCCCGCCATTTATCTGTCTCCATATCGTGTCAGCAGATCCTCGGTGTACGAACCGTCCCTGTTATATACAACAAGTGCCGGCTCTACCTTGAGCATCGTCCGACCGCCTTTATTTCCTTCAATCAAAACCATATTCGGTTCCTTGTCTGCATACGGCTGCACCATACACATACGCTTCGGTTCGATCCGGTACTCTGACATCAGACGTATGATCTCTGCCAGTCGGAATGGTTTATGTACCATCGCAAATGTACCGCCCTCACAAAGCAGATACGCCGCTGCCTTTATCACGTCCAAAAGCTCCATCAATATCTCATGCCGCGCAATGTTCTTTGGGGAATTCTCATTTTCCAGCCCATGATTCCCCTTGATATAGGGCGGATTACTTGTAACCGCAGAAAAACTTCCCGGTTTGAAAAGCTCCCGCACCTGCCGCATATCGCCTTCCACAACAGAGATCTCTGTCTCCAATCCATTCATCTGCACACTACGCCTCGCCATATCCGCGCTGTACGCCTGCACCTCAAGTCCGGTAAAATGTCTGCCCTTGCCGCGCGCCTGCATCAGCATCGGGATCACGCCTGTCCCGGTCCCAAGATCGATCACGGAACCATTCGGCGCACCTGTCGCAAAATCTGCAAGCAGCACTGCATCCATGCCAAAGCAGAATACGTCCTTGTTCTGAATGATATCGTAGCCACGGCATTGCAGATCATCGATCCGCTCACCCGGTTTCAGCCACTTCTCTTTCTCATCCTTAGTCCTCATCGAGCTTTGACTTTCCTTCCTTGCGCTCCAGATTCTCCAGTTCCTTCAACTCTTTGTCGGACGAGCCATCATTGCCGCCCTTCTTACCATGGCCGCCACCTTTTTGACCGCCTTTTTTCTTCGGTCTGAAACGAAGCTCATCGACCTTGTACTCTTCTATTTCAAATGTATCATCTTCCTGTGCCACCTTCAGTTTTACCTTCTGGCGCAGGACACTAACTGCCGTTACCTCGCCGGTTTTGCCATCAAATGTCTTCACGACATCTCCAACATTTGGAAGTTTTTTATTCAAATATTCATAAGTCTCCTGCTCATGAGCCAGACAACACATCAGTCTGCCACACACACCGGAAATCTTCCCCGGATTCAACGACAGATTCTGCTCTTTTGCCATCTTGATAGAAACTGGTCCAAACTCCGACAGATGTGCATTACAGCAAAGCCGTCTGCCACAGATGCCAATGCCGCCGAGAATCTTTGTCTCATCCCGCACACCTACCTGACGCAGCTCAATACGTGTCTTGAATACCGCTGCCAGATCTTTGACCAGCTCACGAAAATCCACTCTGCCATCCGCCGTGAAATAAAACAATACCTTGCTGTTATCAAATGAATACTCCGCTCCGATCAGCTTCATTTCCAGACCGCGCTTTTCGATCTTCTCCTTGCAGATGACCATTGCTTTTTTATTTTTCTCTAAATTCTCCGCATGCTTCTTCTCATCCGCCTCGGTTGCGATCCGAATGATCGGCTTTAACTCGCCCTGCAGCTTCGTCTCATCCACTTCCCTGCGTCCGAGCACAACCTTTCCAAACTCTACGCCATGCTGTGTCTCCACAATGACATATCTGCCCGGATCAATCTTATAATTGAGCGGATTGAAAAAATATATCTTTCCATTCTCACGGAAACGAACTCCGATTACTTCTTTCATTCTTCAGCCGATGCCTCCTCTTTTAAAGTCAGAAGCAACAGTTCGATTGTCACTTCAAAATTCGCATTGGCAAGCAGTCGCTGCTCTGCCTTTGCGATCGCATCGATCTTGTCCTCGATGCTCTTAAATGTTAGCTTTCCAGCCTGTTTCTTCAAGGTAGAAAACTCGTTTTTAAACAGGATTTTATCGACATTTCCGGTTACCTTCAGCATCATGGCATCCCGGTACCACATCATCATCAAATCCATATAATCATTCATAGACATCTTAAACTGCTCGATATCCTTGACCGCTTTTCCAAGCGTCTCCACATCCATCTCGTCGATATGCGCCAGCACGCCAACAACCGAATCCACGATCGCCGCATACTCGTCATTGCCTGCGAGCTTGATTGCCTTTCCAAGATTACCCTGTGCAAAATCGAGACAGAAATATGCCTTTTCCTTTGTCAGTCCCATTACATTCGTCAGATATGCCAGCACATCGCGCTCACGGATTGGCTTCGTCTGCAGCTTCAGGCAACGGGATTTCACTGTTTCCAACAGCTTATCAAGATTTGTCGTAAGCAACAGGATCACCGCATACGCCGGTGGCTCCTCAATCGTCTTCAACATGGCATTTTGTGCCTGTACATTCAAAAGCTCCGCATCCGGGATAATGTAAATCTTATACTTTCCTTTATACGGTTTGATGTCAATTGTATTTATGAGCTGGTCACGAACCTCATCCACTGAAATCAGATTCGGCTTCTCATGCGTTACCGTGATGATATCCGGATAGTTTCCGGTTGAAACCTGTAAGCAGGACTGACAGGTTCCACAGGCTTCTGTACCGCCTGCCTCACACTCCAGTGTCTCCGCAAATGCATAGGCAAGCGCTTTTTTTCCGCTGCCGGCATCTCCGCTTATAATATACGCATGCGCAACATTTCCCGTTTCAATGTTGCTCTTAAAATGTGCAATTATGTCCTCGTGGCCCACTATTCCTTTAAATCCCATAGCGTTCCCTCACTTTCTTTTTATTCGTTTATGTTGATATATCGATCAGCAATCCGCGGATATCATCGATCTTGCCGAGGATCGCGAGATGATCTTTCTCTTCCTTCATCAGTTCCTGTGCCAAATCGTCAAGGTTTTTATCCACCTGCCGGATGATACCGTACACCCGGTGTCTGCCGCGGCGATCTAAGAAATTTTCTCTTGAAAATTCATGTGCATTTGCCGCAACCTCATTCATAAATTCTTTGATAGAGGTGCGGTATTTCTTCATATCCTTGATATCCATGTGCTTGGCAATCTTCTCGCCCTGCTCCTCGATATCCTTCATCAGTCCGGTCAGTTTTTCCTTCAGATCGGCTTTATCTATGTTGCGGATGAGAGTAAACTTGAACTCTTCGTCCGTCGCCTTCTGGCTCTTGGGGGCTTCCATCTGCGTCAATTGCTGTAATTGACTGATCTTCACATTGTTGTCCACGTACTCTCCTCCTTTCGGTATCTTTGTTGCAGCTTACCTCGCGGCAAGCAGTTTTTCAACTTTGTCCACGATTGCCGCATGTATCGTGTCGATGTCCTGTGTCGCGTCAATCGTCACGATTCGATCCGGGGCAAGTGCCGCCAGATCACGGTAGCCCTGCGCCACCTTCTCATGAAAAGCGGTGGATTGTGCCTCCATCCGGTCTAACTCTGCGCGGGATTTTGCACGGGCAAGTCCAACTTCCGCCGGTAGATCCAGATGAATCGTCAGATCCGGCCAGATTCCCTGCATTGCGAATCCATTTAGCTCATAAATCTTCTCGACGCCAAGTCCGCGTGCCATCCCCTGATAGACGGCAGAGGAATCCACGAAACGGTCACTAATCACCGCTTTTCCTGCGTCCAGCGCCGGTTTGATCACCTGCGCCACAAGCTGTGCACGTGCCGCTGCATAAAGCAATGCCTCCGTATGGTCATCCATCTCCGCATATTCCCGGTTCAGAAGAATCCCGCGAACTGCTTCACTGATCACCGTTCCACCCGGCTCTCTCGTCACAACAACTTCGTCATAGCCGTGCTGCATCAAATGCTCTTTCAATTTCAAAATCTGCGTTGTCTTGCCGGAACCATCCGGTCCCTCCATCGTCAGAAAAATTCCCTTCATTTGTCCTACCTTTTCCTTCGCATAGCTATTTATACTATACCATTATTAGAAGGATTTTACCATAGATTTTTTCTTTATTATATGTTATACTTAGTTGTGTTTTGCGAAAAGAGCGAAACAGAAGAATAAGGAGGTCTTATATTATGGCAAAACAGATTGATAAATCTATGTTAATTCACGAGATTATCGAGGTTGATCCAGGCAATGCCGCTATCCTTATGGCAGCCGGCATGCACTGTGTCGGATGTCCTTCCGCAGCTATGGAAAGCCTTGAAGAAGCATGCATGGTTCATGGCATGAATTGTGATGAAGTCATCGCTGACATCAACGCATACCTTGCTAAGAAAGAGGCAAATGCATAAATAACATGCGCGGCAAGTGGGAAACCGCCTGCCGCAGCATATTTTAAAGGAGGTAATCTTATGTCCTACAACAATGATTATAACAACGGCTATAACAATGGTTATAATAATGGCTCCAACAACGGTTATAATAATTACAATAGCCAGTACAATTATCAGGATAACAACCAGTATAACTATCAATACAATAACCAGTATCAGTACAACAATGCAGGATATGATTACAACAATGGCTATAACAATGGCTACAATGCCGACTATGGCTCATCCGCAAAGATCATTTCCAGCGAGATGTACAATCTGATCATCGGCGGTGTACTGCTGTACGGCTTCATTATCAATGCGATCATGACTGCCGTCTTCGGCGATTCCATCGTCAGCTTTGTATTAACGAATCCGATTGCTTTTTATATCGGTTACTTCATTCTCGCCATCGCTGGTACATTTATGGTTCGTAAATCCGACAATCCGGTTGTCAGCTTCATCGGATACAATCTGATGGTTGTTCCAATCGGTATGGTTATTGCCGTATCCGTAACCTTGTATAGTGCGATCGGATACAACATGATAGTCGCAACCGCATTCGGTATTACAGCTGCCGTAACACTTGTGATGATGATTATTTCTTCCATCTACCCGAATTTCTTTTTAAGCATGGGAAGAACACTTGGTATCACGTTGCTTATCACCGTTGTGGTTGAAGCAATCATGCTGATCGCAGGTGCAAGCCTTGGTATCATCGACTATGTCGTTGTCGCAATCTTCTGCCTGTATGTCGGCTACGACTGGGCAAAGGCGAACGCAATTGAAAAGACCGTAGATAACGCGATTGATTCCGCTTCTGAGTTGTATTTGGATATTGTAAACCTGTTCCTGCGTATCATGAAGATCTTAGCACGTGCGAACAGAAATTAATCATACAAGAAACTTATTTAGAGGAGAGCATTGAACATGAGTAGTGCAATTGACACAAAATCCGTAAATTCCATTCGTGTGCTTGCCGCAGACGCCATCCAGAAGGCAAACTCCGGTCATCCGGGACTTCCACTTGGTTCTGCTCCTATGGCATATGAGCTGTGGGCAAACCACATGAACCACAATCCGAAAGATCCAAAATGGGAAAACCGCGACCGTTTCATTCTGTCCGGTGGACATGGCTCCGCCCTGTTATATTCCCTGCTTCACTTCTTCGGTTACGGTATCACAATTGAGGATATGAAAAACTTCCGTCAGCTTGGTTCCAAGACACCGGGACATCCGGAATATGGTCACACGGTTGGCGTAGAAGCCACCACTGGTCCACTTGGCGCCGGTATGGCAATGGCAGTTGGTATGGCAATGGCAGAAAAGCATCTTGCCGCAACTTTCAACAAAGAAAACTTCCCAGTTGTTGACCACTATACTTATGTACTTGGTGGCGATGGCTGTATGATGGAAGGTATCAGCTACGAAGCATTCTCACTCGCAGGCACACTTGGTCTGGAGAAGCTGATCGTATTATATGATTCCAACAATATTTCAATCGAAGGTGACACGAACATCGCATTCCGCGAGAATGTAAGACAGCGTTTCGAGTCCTTCGGTTTCCACACACAGCTTGTTGAGGACGGAAATGACTTAGATGCCATCGGCAAGGCAATTGAAGCAGCCAAGGCAGAAAAAGGCAGACCTTCCATGATCGAGATCAAGACGAAGATCGGTGCAGGCTGTCCTGCCAAGGAAGGCAAGGCAAGTGCACACGGCGAGCCACTCGGTGTTGAAAATGTTGCAGCCCTTCGTGCAAACCTTGGTATCGCAGACAACGGACCTTTCGTATTAGATCAGGATGTCTACGATCATTTCGCCAAGCTTGCTGAGGAGAAGGCAACGGTCGAGGATGCATGGAATGCATTATTCGCAGACTACTGCAAGACATATCCGGAGATGAAAGAGCTGTGGGACAACTACCACAACACCGACAACGCAAAATGTCTCTATGACTTGGACGAGTTCTGGAATTCTTTCGACAAGCCGGAAGCAACCAGAAATGTATCCGGAAAGCTTTTGAATATTATCAACAATGTTGTTCCTAATATGTTTGGTGGTGCAGCAGACCTTGCTCCATCAACCAAGACAAACATGAAGGATGCCGGGGACTTCTCCAAGGAGAATCCGCTTGGCAAGAACATTCACTTTGGTATCCGTGAAATCGCAATGGCAGCCATCGGAAATGGTATTGCCCTGCACGGAGGTTTACGTCCATTCGTCTCTACATTCTTCGTATTCAGCGATTATGTAAAGCCAATGGCAAGACTTTCCGCTCTGATGGGTGTTCCTCTTACTTATGTACTGACACACGACAGTATCGGCGTCGGTGAAGATGGTCCAACTCACGAGCCAATTGAGCAGCTCGCTATGCTCCGCGCTATGCCGAACTTCTATGTATACCGTCCAGCAGATGCAACGGAATGTGCAGCCGCATGGTACTTCGCAACAAATAAGAAGGATGCGCCTACTGCGCTGGTTCTCTCCAGACAGAATCTGCCACAGTTAGATGGCAGCAGCCAGGAAGCATTAAAGGGCGGTTACATCTTAGAGGATTCCACGAAGGATACACCAGATGCCATCATCATCGCAACCGGTTCGGAAGTTTCCCTTGCTGTCGAGGCAAAGAAAGAGCTTGCAGCCGAGAATATTGATGTCCGCGTTGTCAGCATGCCATGTATGGATCTGTTTGAGGATCAGCCAGATGAGTACAAGAATGCAGTACTTCCAAAGAACGTCACAGCCAGAGTTGGTGTCGAAGCACTCTCCGAGTTTGGATGGGGCAAATACATCGGTATCAACGGCGAGTTCGTCGGAATGAAGTCCTTCGGTGCTTCTGCACCAGGCAATCAGCTCTTTGAGCACTTCGGCATCACAAAGGATGCAGTTGTTGCAGCTGTGAAGAAAACTTTGAACTAACCTATTATAAATTCCATACATCATGCAGATAGAAATATCTGCATAATACACAAAAAAAGATCATCGACGTCAACAATAACGTCGATGGTCTTTTTTATTTCACATTCTATTTCACTGTTCTTTACAGCTTCGCAAGTGTCTGCAATGCATTCGCATCAATAATCAGTTTATAATGCTCACGCATGTGACTTGGTGTAGCATACGTTGCACGTACCCGGTTACTATATTCACCCAACAGGTTGCAGGTCTTCACAAACTCATTGTCTGTGTTTTTATCCTTCGTCATATACAGATAAAAACGACTGTCTCGCGGATTCTTATACAAAGAATTCTCGCTGTCATAGATGCCCTTTACAAGTTTTGCAGACAAGATAACCTGATCCAGATTCTTAAATGCATAGATACGGAAGATTTCCGGCTGTTCCACCGCCTGCGGAATCTCTGTTCTGCGATCCGATGCAGATGGATTCGTCTGTGCCGGCTTTACGCCCTTACCACTCATCAGACCACTTAAGTCTTCCGCCAATCCGCCGATTGCCTTCAGCAGTCCATTCACCGGATTGTCCTCGACAATGGATTCGCCATCGGCTTCATCTGCCAATCCAAGACCACCATCCGAATCTTCATCCTCCTCATCGTCCTCATAGGAATCATCCACATCCGATGGACGTGTAAATCTGGAGAATCTTGTATCCAGTTCCTCCGGATCATCTACTTTTGTAATAACCAGAATCAAACACTCTGGCGATACAGGTATTGCTTCTATCATAAGCGGAACATTATCCACTTCAAATCCTAATTCACTGGATGCCTGTTGCATCAGTTCCCGGAACAGTTCTTTGGCTTTGTCTGTTCCATATGCTAATTCCGTTAAATGAAGTTCCTTATCTGCCAAGTCTGACTTATAAAGTGTGCAACGTATCTGATTCTCGCTTAATCGTTCTAGCTTCATACTCGTCAACTCCTTCGCAAGTGTTTACAAAAACATTATTTTTTGTATTACTTAGTTTATCACAAAACTCCCACATGTAAAGCGATTTCTCAATATTTTCACAAAATATTACTGGAAATTCGATTCCAGAGACTTGCATTTTTCCCAATAATATAGTATGGTAAATCTTGCATAGTTATTTACAATTCTTATTTCTTTACAGGTATTTCCTGTAGCTTTATTCCAATTATATTTACAGATGTGTCATATCATACGAAGGAATATAAAACTATCACAGAAGCTTCTTATATCTATACGGATATGATATGCGCGCAGCGAAGGAAGGTGATATCGGTCACATAAAATAATTTCCATATTGTGATATCAAGACATAAGAAAAGGAGCCTTGATTGACAATCAAGACTCTTTTTCTATATGTAATCATTTGACCGATTACTCCTCAGAGATAACACCTGTTGGGCAAGTTCCTGCACATGCTCCACATGAGATACATGCAGAAGCGTCGATTTCGTACTTGCCATCGCCTTCTGAGATTGCGCCTACAGGACAAGCGCCTGCACATGCTCCACACATAACGCATCCATCGTTGATCTGAAATGCCATGGTAATATCCTCCTTACTCTTCATTCAGTATTGATAATATCATTCTTTATTGATAATTATTATCACTGTTGACATTGTACCCCTTTTTGTCCCAGATAGCAAGTAATTTTTACAATTTCCTATAACTGGTTACTATCCTGTCCCTTTTGATAGAAATGCATCAGCAATTTCGCCATCCATTCCGGCCAGAATTTCCGATACATAGCATAATCTTCTGGACTTCGTCCATTGTTTTCTCCAATCACATGCGAGGTTTCTGATTCCTCATGTACACGATGCCCCATAATCGGCTTCTTCACATAGCAGAAAGCTCCTGGCAGCTTAGAATATCTTTCCCACGCTTCCCAATCCAAATCTGCCTTACAGCCAACTGTAAATGGTTCTTCTGGCAACCTTGCCTTCACATACGTAACGGACGGACAACATATTCCACATCCAAACGACAGAGATCGTCGACGCAGGAATATACTATTCCACGTTTTCCTTGTTGTAAATGGAAGCAACAACAGCTTCTTAATCGTCAACAACCGGTTCTTATACACCGGTTTTCCATCCCGAATCTCATAATATGCCGAATGTGCAAGAATCGGATCGTTTGCACGATTCAATGCATCTAACATCTCTTCCAGATAATTTGGATTATAAATATCATCCTGATGTGCAATCGTTACTAATTTTGTATGTGCCTGCCGATACGCAAAATTCCAATCCGTTGCAATCCCGGATGGGGCATCATTTTCATATAAAGAAATATGGTATTGTTCTGCCAAACCACGAATATATGCATTCCCTGTTGATGTTGCAATAAGAATCTGACTTTTCACTGTCTGGTTCTCCAGGGACCGGATACAGTTTTTCAGATATTTACTTTCTTTGTACGCACAGATCACAAATGTATGATCCTTTGCCGTAAAATTATTTTTCTGTTTCATGCTCCATCTGCTCCACTTTCTTTTCCAATTCACGCATACGTTTTTCCAAAATTGCCTGTGTCTGCACTAATGTCCGGATTCGCTCTGATTGTCCGGACGCAATCGACGTCAATGACAGCCCAATCAGAATCAGGAAGCAAACCCCAATAAAGAATACTGCATTTGCTTCAGAATACACACCCATCAACTGTGTAAAGAACCGAATGACCTGTGGAAATATCGCGCAAATCAGCAAAATCACACCGGACAGGAACCAGATCAATGAATATTTTAAACTCATCCGTCCCTTCCGCATCAATACCAGTATAATCGCGAGGTATAACAGCACGCCGATCAACAAAATTATACGAAATATAGTTGTCATCATCTGTTTACCTCCATTTTTTTCCTGCAATCCGGTAAATCACAATTGCCAGAGTTACCTTTATCATATAATATACCGACTTCCACGGGCTAATCGAAGACACACCTGCGGTTCGTTCATTCATGATTACGGGAACCTCCTTTACCTTAAATCCACTTGCATTCACTGCAATGATTGACTCCGGTTCCGGATAATCCTGTGCATAATTATGAGCAAAAAACGTAATGACTCCCCTCGACGCTGCGCGAAATCCACTTGTCGCATCTGTTACCCGGACATGTCCGCACAACCGGAGAACTGTATTCAGAATATTGATACCTGCACGGCGCATACCCGATGTCTGAAATCCTTCTTTATTGATAAAACGTGATCCAATAACCAGATCCGCCTCTCCTTTTTCAATCGGGGCAATCAAATCAGGAATATATTCCGCATTGTGCTGTCCATCTCCATCCATCTGAATTGCAATATCATATCCATTTTCTGCTGCATACCGATATCCAGTCTGCATACCTCCGCCAATCCCCAGATTGATCGGAAGATTCAGATATGTATATCCATGCTCCTCACAGATTTTTGCTGTATCATCGCCAGAACAATCATTTACAACTACGTAATCCACGTCCGGGCATGCTGCTTTTAAGCTTTCTACCGTATGCACAATATTCGGTGCCTCATTGTAGGCTGGAATTATCACCAGTGTTTTCATAAACCCTCTCTTACTCTACGACCTGAACCTTCAACATATTTGTATTTCCGGAAATACCAAGTGGTACACCTGCGCCGATAACAACCTTATCGCCCGGCTGTAACAAGCCCTGCTTCTTACCTGCTGCCACTGCATGATCAAACAGTGTGAATACCTCATTCTGCTCTTCGAGATGTACCGGAGTTACGCCCCATGACATATTGAGCTGACGATATGCCTTGTCACTTGTCGTACCGGCAATGATGTTGCAGCTTGGTCTGTACTTCGAAATATTTCTTGCAGATACACCAGACTTTGTCACGATGATAACCGCTGCCGCATTTAAGTCAATGGCTGTTGTACAAGCTGCATGGCAGACCGCATCTGTCACGTTCTGGTTTGCTGCACGCTCATAGTGGAAGAAATTCTTCTTATAATCAATGGCTGCCTCTGCACGCTCTGCAATCTTTGCCATCATCTCAACTGCCTCTACCGGATATTTACCGGCAGCACTCTCGCCAGACAGCATAACCGCACTTGTACCATCATAGATTGCATTGGCTACATCCGTTGTCTCCGCACGTGTCGGACGCGGATTCTTGATCATGGAATCCAGCATCTGTGTCGCTGTGATAACCTGCTTACCAGCCATATATACCTTATTGATAATCATCTTCTGGATAACTGGGACTTCCTCGCAAGGAATCTCCACACCCATATCTCCACGGGCTACCATAATACCATCGGACACATAAATGATATCGTCGATGTGGTTAACGCCTTCAGAATTCTCGATCTTGGAAATGATATTGATGTTATTTCCACCGTTCGCATTTAACAGCTCACGGATTTCCAATACGTCCTTAGCTGAACGAACGAAAGAAGCCGCTATAAAATCTACGTCCTGCTCAATACCAAACAGGATATCGCTCTGATCTACTTCGCTTAAGTACGGCATATTCAGATGCACATCCGGCACATTGATGCCCTTGTGGTTAGAAACCGGGCCTCCGGTAATAACGGTACATAAAATATCCTCTCCACTGATCGATGTTACCTGAAGCTCGATCAGACCATCGTCGATCAGAATATGAGTACCAATCTGTACATCCTTATACAAATCCTTATATGTGATAGAGGTAATGGTGCTGTCACCAACAAGATCTCTCGTTGTCAGTGTGAAGAAATCACCCGCCTTAAGCTCTGCCTTTCCACCCTCAAAATCGCGGGTACGAATCTCAGGTCCTTTTGTGTCGAGCAAAATTGCGATTGGAAGTCCAAGCTCCGCACGCAGCTTCTTGACCATGTCCATACGTTTCTTCTGTTCTTCGTGTGTACCGTGCGAAAAATTCAGTCTTGCCACATTCATTCCGGCAAGCATAAGCTTCCGCAGTACATCCTCGTTATCCGTTGCAGGTCCCAGCGTACAAACAATCTTTGTCTTTCTCATCACTTATTACCTCGTTTTATATTTATTTGCCAAATCTTCTCCCATTTTGACATACACCCCTAGTATAATCGCTTATGTCAAGATTTACAACCATATTTCAAAAGTATTTTTATCATAAAAAACTAACAAATTTTTAACTTTTATTCCAGATAAAATCATGCTATTATAGTGATAGCATTATACATTTATACACAAAATATATAGGAGGCTTACATGTACGATAATTTTCTATTCCGGGCAAAACGAACCGTCTACAAATGGTGGTGTATCGTATATAAGCCGGTCTATAAACTCATCCATAGCGGCGAGTGGCCAGAAGAAAAAGAGCCGGACGTCAAATATGCGGCACCAACGAAACCATCGCAGTCAGAAACGCTCGATGCTCAGGCGCTTGCAGATGCCGTGCTTGACACGAACCGGCAGAGCCAGCATAATATCGACGATCTGGTTTCGGAGGCAGCACATATGTCTGCCGAACCAACGGCATCCGCACCGGCTGTCAATGCAGAACCAGACATAAGCAGCACCAATTCTGCATTAGATCCGGAAGAGATTCCGGCAGGTGTCGACGACGATGTGTTAGCCCGTGCCAACGAGATCATGGCCCGGCTCAACCGGGAAGCTGCAGAGGATGAAGAAAAAAAGCAACGCGAAATCGAAGCTGCAAAAGAAAAAGCCGCCGAACAGGAACGGCTGGCAGCCATTTTAAAATCAACCGAACGTAACATCGATGCATTTATACAGGAAGGACTCTCCAAACAGCATCAGCAAGACGACGGCAACTAGGAAAGGAGTTTAACTATGCGTTCGAAATCAAAAAAAATAACTTTAGGGTTGTGCCTGATCGTGCTTACCGCTTGTCTCCTATGTGGATGCAGCGGCAATCCCAAAAACTTCACCGTTGGCACGATGACCATTACCCTGACCGATACTTTCAAAGAAAGTAAGATGTCCGGTTTTGACGCCTACTTCGTCAGCGACGATGTATCATTTTCCGTAAAAACCGAAAATGCGTCCGACCTTGAATATCAGGGCTACGAAATTGCAGGACTGAAGGATTACGCAAAGGAAATCTGCAGCCTGAACGGCATTTCCACTGATAAGCTGGTACAGCGGAACAACTACTATTATTTCAGCAACACGCAGACCGTATCCGGTGCCAAATACACCTATCTGCACTGCATGCTGAAGGAAGGAAACAATTACTGGATCTGTGAATTCGTGTGCAAGCACCGTTCGTATGAATCCTTGGAAAAGTCCATGTTGCAATGGGCAGACAGCATTACATTCGATCAGCAATAAAAAATGCACCGCAGTTATTATGATTGCGGTGCATTTTTATTTTCATCCTGTTCTTCTGTTTCATCTTGCTCATCTTCCCACGCATCCTCCGGGCGCATCTTCTCGTATTTCTGCATACCGAAATTCAAGAAGCTTACAAAGAAGAGCGTCGGAATCGCAGCGATAATTGCGATCTGCGCTACATGAATCCAGTTCCCCTGCAATTTCCCCGTGAGTAACAAATAGCTGGCAGTCACAATGACTGCCAGCATACTTATATCTACACAGATTGTCAGAATCGTCTGTGTCTTCTTACTCATAGAGATACCAGTTTCCCTTGTACTTGATACATGTGATCGGATATGTGCTTGACTGATCGTAAGTCTCGCCACTCATTGTCACTGCTACGTTGAAAGAGAACTCCAGATCACAAGCGTCCTGCAGCTTGATTGTTTTGTCTGCATAATCACTGATATCCTCTTCAAGATCATCCAGATCATCGCTGTCATACATCTCTTTGCTCTCAACGCCCTCATACTTGAAAGTTACATCATATCCAGAATAAGAATCAAGCATATCCTCAATATCTTCCTGTCCTGGATCAAGGAATGGTGGACAAAGTGCAGACATCTTATCTACATCCTGATCATTCATCGCCTCGATAAACTGCTGTGCAACTGCTTCTGGGGAAGATGCTCCTCCCTTTGCTCCGAATCCGCCCTTGAAGATCAGAACAAATGCAACTGCCAATACAACAACGGCTGCTGCAATAATACCAATGATCAGACCTTTCTTTGGCTTTGCCGGCTGCGCTGGTGTCGGACCACCAAATCCTGGCTGTCCATATGGTGCCTGTCCCGGCATACCCTGCTGTGGCATTCCGTTCATGCCCGGCTGTCCCATGCCGTTCATCTGTGGCTGTCCCATACCATTCATCTGTGGCTGTCCCATACCATTCATCTGTGGCTGTCCCATGCCGCCAAACTGTGGTGCTGCTGGCTGTGGGTTTGTCTGTCCTGCATCTGCCTGTCCATACGTACTTGTATCTGTCTTTAATGACAGACCTGACGGCTGTGCTGGTGCCTGATCCGGATCGATCAGAACGGTCTTCTCATCATCGCCATCCTGGCTGTTCATAGATGGCAGATCTGCGCCACAAACTGAGCATTTTGTGAAGACATCATCATTCTGTGCTCCACACATTTCACATACTTTCATGCTGTTCCTCCTAATATAAATCCTCTCTTATAGGTCGTAATTTTAATAAAAAACTACTAAAATATATAATGTCATAAATGCCGCATGAAGTCAATTGGCATTGCATATAAATTTCGTAAATTTGTTGTAATGTCAATCAATCGTGCTATAATATGGAATAAATATGGCTTCGCATGCCCCGCATGCGATCCAAATACATCACAAACAGAGATTAAGGAAGGCAGATTATTACCATGTATAAAGTAGATTTTGAAAAACCGATCCATGTGTATTTCATGGGTATCGGCGGTATCAGCATGAGCGGACTTGCCGAGATTTTATTGCAGGAGGGCTTTACCGTATCCGGTTCCGATATGAAGGAATCCGAGATCACAGAGATTCTGAAGAATCTGGGCGCCCGCATTTTCATCGGACAGAAAGCAGAAAATATCTCCGATGATATTGATCTCGTCGTATATACCGCAGCCATTCATGCGGACAATCCGGAATTTGTAGAAGTGAAACGCAGAAATATTCCGATGCTGACACGGGCACAGCTCCTCGGTCAGATCATGCTGAACTACAAATACGGCGTCGCAGTCAGCGGAACGCACGGCAAGACAACAACAACCTCCATGCTCTCCTATGTATTGCTGGAGGCGCAGACCGATCCAACCATCTCCATCGGTGGTATGTTGGATGCGATCGGCGGCAATATCCGCGTGGGACACTCCGATTATTTCGTTACAGAGGCCTGTGAATACACAAACAGCTATCACGCATTCCATCCATATATCAGTATCATCCTGAATGTGGACGCGGATCATCTCGATTTCTTCAGCGGCATCGAGGAGATCGCAGATTCCTTCAAGACATTCGCAGAGATTCTTCCTGACGACGGACTGCTCGTCGTCAATGGCGATATGAAATATTACGAACATGTGACAAAAGATCTGCACTGCAACATCATTACCTTCGGTATGAATGCCGGAAATGATTACAGTGCAACTGATATTACCTTCGACGAAGAAGGTCACCCAACCTACACACTCGTTGTCAAAGGCGAGAAGCAGGATCAGATCAAACTGCATGCAACCGGTATCCACAATGTCATGAACTCTCTGTCTGTTATCGCAGTCGCAGATTTCCTCGGCATTGACCGCAAATACACGATTGCTGGTCTGGCGCGCTGTTCCAGCGCCCACCGACGGTTCGAGCACAAGGGCGTCACAGAAAATGGTGTCAAAATTGTCGACGATTATGCACATCACCCAACCGAGATTGCTGCAACCTTGGCGGCTGCCAAGAACACACCACACAACGAACTGTGGTGCATCTTCCAGCCTCATACATACTCCCGTACCAAGGCGCTTCTGGACGAATTTGGACAGGCACTTGCAACCTGCGATCACGTACTTTTAGCAGATATTTACGCCGCAAGAGAGCAGGATACCGGACTTGTTTCCTCGAAGGATGTCTGTGACAAGATCAACGCCAACGGTGGTCATGCCATCTACCTTGGCGACTTCGACAGCATCACCGAGTATGTGAAAAAAAATTGCAAAAAAAATGACCTGTTGATAACTATGGGCGCCGGAAATGTTGATTCTATCGGAAATACACTGTTAAAAAAATAGTTATCCACATTATCCACAGACCTGTTTGGGGAAAATTACCAAACAGGTCTTTTCATTTTTAGTTAACATAATTGTAACATAAATCGTCTGCAAACGGCTTGATTCCACACCCTTATTTTTTATGGTAACTGATTGTCCACATTATCCACATTTTCCACAATTTTCGTAAACGCTCCGACCGAAAAGATGTTCGCTTGAATTTAATTTTCTTCATGCTATAATTTGAAATGCTTCTAAGCGAAGCGATGAAGGGAAGGTTCAAAAAACTATGAAGACAATTACGATTTCAACTGAAAATAGCGAGACTTATTCTTCCATCTCGAACTTTTTTATCGACTATTATATGACAGATGCAAACGGGGAGTTTGTAAAGGTGTATCTGTATCTGATCCGGCTGCTGAACAGCAAACAGCAGATCTCGGTTGCCGAGATTGCGGATCATTTTAATCTCACAGAAAAAGATATCTGCCGTGCCATCAAGTATTGGGTGACCAAGGATGCACTGCGTCTGACCTTTGACGGAAAGGGACAGCCAACCGGGATTGTGGTTCTGCCACTGAAGGCACCGGAAATGGAGTTATCCACAGAATCGGATGCATTTTCCCTGCTTCGTTCCGATGATACATCTGCACATGTGGAAAAAGCAGACACAGGGGAGCGCTCAGAGAAGCCTTCCAACAAGATTGTACCGATCACAACACCTGCGATGGAACTTTCCGCACCACAAAAGCCGAAATTTACGCAGAAAGATATCGATAAACTCTTGCGTGATCAGGACTGGGAAGATATATTATATCAAGTAGAGACTTTATTTGAGAAGCCGATTTCACAGTCGGATACGCAGTCATTGATGTACATATATGATACACTTGGATTCAGTGTCGACTTATTCGAGTATCTGATTGAATATTGTACCACAATGAAGAAGAAAAACTGCCGTTACTTAGAAGCAACCGCCATCGGCTGGTATCAGGACGGCATTCAGACAAAGGCACAGGCAAAGGAACAGTACGCCCTTATGAGCGGTGTCTGCCGTGTCTTCTACAAGACGCTTGGCATTAAGCGCGGGGCACCGACAACGATCGAGCAGGAATTCTTTAAGACATGGACAAAGGACTACGGCTTCGGTGAGGATATCGTAGAGGAAGCCTGCAAGCGTGCAGTTTTACATACACAGAATCCTACGATCAAATATGTAAATGGGATTCTGACCGCATGGCATAACGCAGGGGTGACAGATTTTGCCGGCATCAAGCAGGAAGATCTCGCCCACGCCGAGACAGCCAAGAACCAGAAAGCCTCTGCTACCACGAAGAAAAGCGGAAATGCATTTACAAACTTTACACAGAGCAGCATGAGCTCCGAGCTTGATGAGATGGAGCAGCTGTTCCACAAAGAGGTAAACGGTCAATGAATTTTGAGTTGCTGAAAAAAGAAAATATCCTGCATGATTACGAACAGGTTCGCCTGCGCAACAAACGGCGCCTGCAGGAACGGCAGGAAGAAATCTATGCGAAGATTCCAGAGATCAAACAGTTGCAATCCGAAAACAAGCTTTCCTATATCGCGCTCGCGAAGAAAAAAGCACTCGGACAGGCAGCTGACACACAGGAGATCTCCAATCAGAACCGCAGCAATTCTGCGCGGATACAGGAACTGCTCCTGACACACGGCTACCCTGCTACATATCTGGAACCAATCTATGATTGTCCGGTCTGCAAGGATCTCGCCTATGTGGACGGCAAGGTCTGCGCATGCTTTGAACGCCGGATTGTGGATGCCTTATATCGCCAGTCCAACATGACACAGGTTCTGGATTCCGAGAACTTCGATACATTTGATCTGGATTATTACAGTCACACGATTCCGGAGAACCGGAACTGGTCTGTCAGTCCATATGACAATGCCAAAAATGTGCTGCATCTTGTCCACCGTTTCGTGAATACATTTGCGACACAGGATACCGAACGCGGAAACCTGTTATTATATGGAGAAACCGGTCTCGGAAAGACTTTTCTCACGAACTGTATCGCGAAAGCGTTACTGGACGAAGGGCACACCGTTCTCTATCTGTCCGCAAACGATCTGTTTGAACAGGTTTTCGGACAATATCTGATGAATAAAAAATTAGAACTTGAAGAATTATACAAATATATTTATAATAGCGAATTGTTGGTAATCGATGATCTGGGCACAGAGACAACCAATGCCTTTGTCTGCTCCAAGCTTTTTGAAGTTATCAACCAGAGGGGACTTACCGGAAAATCGACGGTCATCTCGACCAATCTTTCCATGAAGGAATTACAGGAGCGGTATTCCGAACGTATCATGTCCCGCATCATTGAACGTTACACTGTACTTCAACTGTACGGTGAAAACATAAGGTATCAAAAAAGAAAAAAAGAAATGATACAGGGTTCTAAGCTGTAATCACACAATGGAGGAAAAAATCATGCCAGATTCAAGTCATCTTATTACAGTTCCAGTTGGAAAGCTCGGAATCATCCCTTTGGAGAGCTGCAAAGCCCTCGGTGAAAAAGTGGATAGCTACCTTGCACGCTGGAGAGCAGAACGTCACAACGAGCACAAGGACAACATCACATTTGCAGGCTATGAGAGAGATTCCTATATCCTGAAATCCTCTTGTCCACGTTTTGGTTCCGGTGAAGCAAAGGGTACATTACAGGATTCCGTACGTGGTACTGATGTTTACATCATGGTTGATGTTGTAAACCATAGCATCGAGTACAAGATCTGTGGTAAGACAAATATGATGTCCCCAGACGATCACTATTCCGATATGAAGCGTGTTATCGCTGCCATGGCAGGCAAGGCAAACCGTATCACCGTTATCATGCCTTTCATGTACGAGAGCCGTCAGCATAAGCGCAGCAGCCGTGAGTCTCTGGACTGTGCAATCGCATTGCAGGAGTTAGTCGGACTTGGCGTTGACAATATCATTACATTTGATGCTCACGATCCTCGTGTCCAGAACGCGATTCCTTACAGCGGTTTTGAAAATATCATGCCAACCTATCAGTTCATCAAGACACTGCTCCGCACAACACCGGATCTGACTTTGGACAGCGATCACATGATGGTAATCAGCCCGGATGAAGGTGCCATGAACCGTGCGATCTACTTCGCAAACCACTTGGGTGTTGATGTTGGTATGTTCTATAAGAGACGTGATTACACAACGATCGTAAATGGCAAGAACCCAATCGTTGCACATGAGTTCCTTGGTGACAGTGTCGAGGGCAAGGATGTTATCATCATCGACGATATGATTGCTTCCGGTGAGAGTATGTTGGATGTTGCCCGTCAGTTAAAGGCTCGTAAGGCAAGACGTGTGTACTGTCTTGCAACGTTCGGTCTGTTTACTGCTGGTCTGGATATCTTCGACCAGGCAAAGGCAGAGGGTACCATCGAGAAAGTTATCACAACAAACCTGACTTATCAGGATCCAGAGCTCTTCAACCATGACTGGTATGAGTCTGCTGACTTGAGCAAGTATATCGCAACTCTGATTGATCACCTGAACCACAACGCTTCTATCAGCAGCCTGTTGGATCAGTCTGAGCGTATTCAGTCAAGAATTCAGGAGTACAAAGAGTTCGGAACAATCTCCGACAACTACAAGGCTCCAACAGTATAATTGGCAAGCAAGAATCGAACAAATAAGAAAAGCACAGTTCAAAATTGAACTGTGCTTTTCTTATTTATTCTATAATTCCTATATGGATGTTTGTTACTGTACGTAGACGTAAACCTTAATCTGCTCGTCATTTAAGTTGTTTGTGAATGTCAAGATTGCCGTTCCCTTCTTGCCCGGGATCACACGCAGTCTCGCTACCGATGGTCCGACTGGAGAAGTATCCCATGTGAAGCTCGCAACATCCTCATCCGAGGACTCCACGCTTACCTCGATATCACCGGAAATACATACACGCAGTACGGCTTCCTGTGGCGTCTGTGCCTCTGTCGTTTCCGCACCTTCCTCTGATGTATCAGCCTCATTTGTCGTGAACTTCAGGAATGTATCACTGACAAACATATCCTCATAGCCTTGGGATGGCACCGCATCCGTGAAGCTTGCCAGACCATCCATCGCCTCTTCCTTATCCTCAAGCGCGGTAATCTGCTTCTTATAGTCTTCTTCCTTATTCTGATAATCTGTGATTGATGCTTTCAGAAGATCAATCTGGGACTGCAGCTCTGTGATTGCATCCTCCTGCTCCCGAATCTGTGACCGGAAATAATTGGCTGCCACATCGCTTTCTGAAGCAATTGTATTTCGCTCATCGTTGGCTTTCTGTACTTTGTTACTGAAATAGAAGAATCCAAACACCAGACCACTTGCCAGAAATATCATAAGCGCGATAGATATTCCGATATACAGCTTCGTATTCCCCCGCATTTTCTCGCGGTCATATTCTTCATCTTCTAACGGTTTTCCACAGTTGCTGCAGAACAATGCACCATCTTCATTTTCCGCTTTACAATGTTTACATATCATAATCTATACAACTCCTGTTTTCAAATTTGAATCGTACGACATATTTCCCTTATGATACCCTTTTTTTCTCTATTTGTCCAGTATCAGCATGATATCCATCCAACTATCCTGTTATCCGGTCTGCTTAGCCGCGCAGGGCCTCAAAAGCACGTGATATATCCAGCACACCCCATCCCCACGCAGGGTTTGGATATGCAATATCGACGACTGTCCGCGCACCACGAATCAAAATCTGCCGGATCACTTCGGTATTCATCCCATAATAATTGCCACGCACGATGCCCCATTCGAAGAAAAGTGCCGCCGCCCCGGCGGTCAATGCAGCCCCGACACTCGTACCGCTCCGGCGCACGAACAGCGGTCGCGTCCCGCTGCCTCCCGCAAGCAGCCCCGCCACACGCACGGCTGGCGCCGCAAAATCCGGCTGAATCCGTCCTTTTCTGGTATATCCACGGCTGGATTCCACATACAACGAATTATCCAGATGATTGTACCCGGCTACAGTTATCGTCCCACGCGCATTCGCAGGCGCACACAGGATCACCTCTGGATCTGGCCGTGAAAACCGCGTATTGCCGCCCAAAAATTGACGGATCGGCAGCCATGCATCGTACCCTGCCGGAAAGCTGCTGTAATTCTCTGTCACTTCAATCCGCCAGATACCGGGCGCAGGCTTCTCAAACCGCAGCAGGATAAACGGATCACCCGAATTGTTCTCGACCACTACACTTTCCGCATACAACGTCGTTCCCTCATACAAATATGTAATCATTCCAGAACTGTCACGATTGGGAAACAACTGATCAAACCGCTGCCCGGTCGGGGAATATACCACTATCTGGTACAGACTAGGCGCCCGCCCCCAGATCTCCGTACAAAAGCCCGGATTCTCATCTTCCACATAGATCTCCATCTCATTTCTTACTGTCCGTGTCCGCGGCTGTGAAATCCCGTTTTGATTGCCCAGATTGATCGTAGACAGGCTTGCAAAATGCCCGCCTGTGCCAAGCTCATTTCCAGCACTTCCGACCACGCAGATTCCCGGCAGTGTCACAACCGTATCCAGATAAAGCTCCAGATTCAGATTCCCATTGTGATCACCCTGATTCGTCCCCAGTCCCAGACAGATTACAAGCGGTTTCCCCAGCTCCATCGCCTTGTTAATCAGGTATTTCACGCCAAGTATGATATCCGCCTCCGAATAACATGGAACGCCATCTGGAATCAGGAAGAAATCTCGCAGACGCTGCTTTGCCTGCTTTAATTTCACCATGATAATATCCGACTTCGGTGCCACACCGGAAAATATATCATCCCCATCCAGATAGGTGTTCCCGGCAGCCACGGATGCCAGAAACGTACCGTGCCCGTCCGTATCCCGGCTTGGTACAATCTGATACGACTGTTCCGTCTGTATCGCCAGATTCAACAACTCCTGCGGATACTCCCTGCCATATCCAAAGATGGGACGTGTATCGATCTCCCCGCTCTGTACAGACATATTGGGTTCACCCGCTTCATATGCCGCCTGTGTCTGATCCCAGATCGCCGTTACCCTGCATGTACCATCTGCTCTGCGGAACAACGGATTCGCAAAGTCAATCCCCGTATCGACAAACCCAACCAACACATCCTTTCCTGACAAAGAAAGTCCTGGCACCGTCTGAACTGCGCCAATACCAATCCCCTGCAATGCCGAGGTATCCATCAGTCCAAAGCATTTCGGTATCCGGTCATAACCTAACCGAAACAGTGTATCTGCCGAGAGTGCTGCTCCAGCCGCATCATAGACACTACGATACGCCACAAGGAACTGACTGTTAATGATCGTTCTGCAGTCCGGCTGTAGGATCTGCATCTCCCCCGCCAGATTGTTGTCGTATTTCACAAGGAAATCAAGCACATCCTCATCATATATATAGGCGCCACACGCCGAACCATACAGGCTATCCATCGCTCCTCCAACGCAAAAAATCCCCTCAGCAAAATGTATGCTGAGGGGATCTTATGTATGTTTATTTTGCAATATACGATGCGCGAACCGAAGTAATGCCACCGTAATTTTTCGCCGGCGCCGGCTGTCCCTTTGGAACTAAAATGATCTGAATGCCTTCCAGACGCTTTGCATAACCGGCTGTACCGGATGGTGCACCATTCTTCGCCCAATCAAGCCAGCCAAATGACTGTGCATGCACACGATAGTAAATGTCATAATGCTTTGCCATCTCACCGGTCAAATTGATTCGGATTGCTTCGAGACGTTTTGCCTCGCCACTCGTACCACTCATCACGCCATTCTTCCGCCATGTCGACTGGTTGTTCTCATTTCCTTGCCAGCCATAGCTCTGTACATGTGTTGTATACACGATGTCTCCGCTGTACTGCTGGTTAGAAAGACGGATATTGATACCCTCCAGCCGCTTTGCCTGACCACTTGTACCACTCATCTGACCATTGTACTTCCATGCCTGCCAGCCGTAGCTCTGCACATGGGTACGGTAGGTCACGTTTGTCTGTGCTTCACCTGCAATCTGCGGATCAGCATTGGATGTATTCTTTGCATTTACAACCGGAGACGTACCCGCCTTCGCATAATAGCCAAGCGCATATGCGGAATTGATATTTCCCATTCTCGTATTGAAGGAAGCACCTTTCTTTACAACCACAATCTGGATTCCCTCCAGACGTTTTGCATAACCGGCTGTTCCTGATGGTGCGCCATTCTTCACCCAGCCGAGCCAACCGTAGCTTTGCGCATGCACGCGATAATATACATCGTATTTGCCTGCATCCGAGCCTGTCAGCTGAATCTTGATTGCTTCGAGACGTTTTGCCTCGCCCTCCGTTCCGTTCATCTCACCATTGGCAGACCACGGCAACCAGCCATAACTCTGGCAATGTGTTGTATACTGGATTCCCAGATTATCATTGCCCGTCACACGAATCTTGATACCTTCCAGGCGCTTCGCTTTTCCGCTCGTTCCCGCCATCGCACCATTTGTAAACCATGTCTTTGCATCATTCTCATTTCCCTGCCAGCCAAACGTCTGCACATGGGTTGTATACCGCACGGTTACAGCTGGTGTAACCGGCTGACTTGGTGTTGGATCTGGTGTTGGTGTTGGATCTGGTGTTGGTGTTGGGTTCGGCGTTGGCGTTGGATCTGGGTTTGGTGTCGGATCTGGATTCGGATTTGGATCCGGATCCGGTGTTTCTGAAGAATCGGCCTTCTTCACTGTCATAACAAAAGAATCCTTGGCTCCCTGCCCATCCTTTGCCGTTGCTGTGATTGTCGCTGTACCTGCCGCCTTTGCTGTCACTGTTCCATTCGTATCTATGGATGCAACACTTGGATTGGAAGAAGACCAAGTGACCTCCTTATTAGTAGCGTTATCCGGTACCACTCGCACATCCTCAACCGTATATGACTCTCCCACCGTCATGGATTTCTTGCCACCTACAATCGTAATTGTCGACACCTTAACCAGTTTCGGGAGATTTTCTATGTCTTCACTATATCCACATGTTTTACAAACATGATATTTCTTTCCCGCCTGCTCATACGTTGGATTGATTGTCTGCACCGCTCCATATACATGAGAAGTGCAAAGATTTACCTTATTATAGGTTTCCTGTCCTTCATAATTCGCCGTATCCGCAATCACATAATATAGATCATCATCTATAAATCCAAGTCCAAATATGTGAGTTCCCTTTGCAGTGTCCGATGGCAGTGTATATATCGTCTTTCTTGCTCCAGTTGAAATGCTATACTGTTCAATCGTCGTCGGTGTTGAGAAATAAATCACACCATTTCGTGCCGCCATACGTCCGCAATAAGATGCCCACACACGATTGTCTGTAATCCACCACCTTACATATTCCGGACCATATAAACAGGTAGTTATCTGGCTTGCATAATTATATTTAGAAAGCTGATATTTCGCGCTCTTTTCTGCTGCCACATATGATCCATCCAGATAATACCAGTCCCCATTGCATGGATACATATATGTCTGCACACCACTCCAGAACCCACTCTCATAGCGGCTGTCAATTGCTTTGGTATAGGTATAACCATACGGAACACTCGTTACATAATCAGACCGTTTACTCTCCAAGGATAGCAAGGTTGCATCTGAAATCATAAAATACGTGTGCTTCACTCTTCCAAGATTATCCCACACCGGATCGTCCCATGTGGCATCCATGTGATACCACTGGTTGTTCAAATATACGACATTCCACGCATGATTTGCAGCATTGCTTGAAACATAGCCACACACAACATTCTGGCGTTTCATCAGATACATGAACGTCAGTGCATATCCCTGGCAAACCGCTTTCTTCTTAACAAGTGTGCCATAGATAGTATAATCATCGCTCGACAAAGAACTCGATAAATAATTCTCATAATCATATGCTACATCTGTCGCAAGGTAATCATGATATGCAAGTGCAATCTCCACATCACTCAGTCCAGTTGTATCAATCGCAGCTTCCATCTTCGCAACTTCTGCATCGATCTCCGCTTTCATAGAAGTAATCTGGGTTTTCGTATAATTATATGTAATGAGCAATTCTGTAACATTACTTTGGCTGTCACTGTAATATCTGAATCCACCCGATACATAAAACAACTGTGGATTCATGTTCAAAATACCGTGTATAACATCTTCCACATTGGTTGTTGTCAATCCATAGCCTGTCACATCTATGGTATCCTGCAGGTTCTCCATGGCAGCCACAATCGCTGCATCATGCGAATGGTCATAACTACTGTCCGCAACCGCATCGCCTGCTTCCAGCAAACCACCCTCCGACAGCAGTCCGCTTCCATCCTCATGAACAATCTGCGTTGCCTCCTGCAACGGCTCGTCCAATTCCGCGGCAACTCCAGTCACAGTATTTACCAGCAGCATCACGAGCACAAGCAAATACGTAAATAGTTTCTTTCCTCTTTTCATGCAACCCTCTCCTTTACTTATGCGCTACACCCCGTTTTCAATACTCATATTTATCTCAACGCATCCAGATATTTTCCATCCAAAACATCTTTCAAGTACTGTCCATACTGATTCTTCTTCAGAAGCTCGTACACTTCCAGTACCTCTTCCTTGCTAATCCAACCATTCAGATATGCGATCTCTTCCAGACACGCGATCTTACGATGCTGATGCGTCTCCATCGTCTTTACGAAGTTCGTTGCATCAACCAGGCTCTCATGTGTACCTGTATCCAGCCATGTAAAGCCCTGTCCAAGCAATTCTACATTCAGATTTCCCTTCTCCAGATAAATCCGGTTCAAATCAGTAATCTCCAGCTCTCCACGTGCAGACGGTTTCAGATTCTTCGCATACTCTACAACATGATTATCATAGAAATAAAGACCAGTTACACAGTAATTGCTCTTCGGCTGTGCAGGCTTCTCTTCAATCGAGATTGCCTTTCCATCCCGATCAAACTCTACAATACCAAAACGCTCCGGATCATCTACATAATAACCAAATACAGTAGCACCCTTTCCACTCTCTGCATTCTCCACAGCCGCTTTCAGGCGCTTCTTCAAACCATGTCCAGCAAAAATATTATCGCCCAATACCATTGCCACAGAATCATCACCAATGAAATCCGCACCAATGATAAACGCCTGCGCCAGTCCATCTGGTGATGGCTGCACTGCATAAGTCAGATTCACACCAAACTGGTGTCCATCTCCCAGCAGTTCCTCAAAACGTGGTGTATCTGCCGGCGTTGAAATAATCAGAATATCCCGGATGCCTGCATTCATAAGTACAGACATCGGATAATAGATCATCGGCTTGTCATAGATCGGGAGCAACTGCTTCGATGTTACTCTGGTCAATGGATATAAACGTGTACCGGAACCTCCGGCTAAAATAATTCCCTTCATAATTTTTTCTCTCTTTCCGTTAGCTTGTTATTTCTCAATAATTTTATATTACGACTTATTTGAATCTTTGTGATAACTACTATTTATATTGTACATACATATATAATTATTGCAAGTCAATAAATGTCATTAATATTTTTTATTTTAATTTTTCTCCCCTTATTTTATCCAACACAATTTTGTGATCAAATCCAGGCGGTGTCGTCTTAAATCCCTTATCTTTCATTTGCAAATTATAATCTTTTAGTTGAAACTCCCTAATCTTTTTGATATCAATTTCATCCACCAATATAGTACTATTCTTTCCTCCTTTGGTTCTCATAATATCTTTCTCTTCTGTCTTAGACGGCATGGTTATTCTACTATCCCCATAATTAGACGAATTAACCTGAACACAATAGCAATGAATATCTCTGCTTAACGATTCTAATATATTACTATAATAATTTACATCTCTATTCCATTCAATAGCTACCAGAAAATCCGCATATGATTGAAACATCGCTCTTTCCACAATAGACGTTAATTCATAGCAACAATAAACAGGGAAATAACAATCGTGCCATTGATATAATTCATAATGTTTTCCTATTACCTCTTTCAATCTATATCCATTTATTTCTTGCTTTTCTATTGGAGCATAATGCTTTTTTAAATGAAATGAAATCAATGCACTTTTATTTTCTAAATCTTCATATGGCAAAATAACTGCTGTTAAATTAAAAACCTGATTGCCCTGCTTAATATGTTCAATTCCAGTTACAACTGCAAGATTATTTCTGGCACAGGTTCTTGCAACCGTAGCTAACCACTCAAACGGAACATAAGCCTCTGGCATAATAAGCATATCCGCATTCTCATCTATTGCAGCATTAATTATTTTAGATAAATCTTTATATCTCTGATAGCTTCTATTGGGATCATCTATTACGACTTTCTTAAAATTATCATGATCCAATCTAACATTTGCAATTGCTAATTTTAAACGATTTTTCTTAGAATTATTAATCTGTACCAAATATGCATCTTTATCCTTAAATTTCTCAACATATATGATCTGCCGAATTATTCTCGCATTATCTGAAATCGCATAATTGCTTTTTACATAATTGTCAATCTGGCTCTTATATATACTCTTCATATCATCAAATTGATTCTGTGTTGCATTTAACTGCTCTATACAAGAAATCATTGAAAAATCATACATTGTAACTAAATATGGATAGTATACATATGTATTCTCTCCCCAATCATATTTACTATATTTTAGCGTTTGTTGAAAACAACACAAATTAAGTGTCTCCTCTGTTGTATATATTGTGTCCATATCCAACATATCCTGAAATATAGGCATTACTGATTTGTCAATCATCCTCGTTTCACAATAAGATTTCCGATGTTCTTCTGACAAATAGCAAATGCACGTCTCTCTATCATTAACATAGTTTATACACTCTCGGCATACCGCTTTGATAATCTCCTTTATTTCCGTCCCCCATACCAGAGCCAAACACCTACTAAGTGTAGCATATAAATACAGTTTCATCGTATTCTTTACTATAACAAGCATATCGGCATTTTGATAGTCTAAAGAATTGATTGCTTCTACAATATTTTTTATAACAACCTTCAGTGGTTCCCATGATTCATTAATAACTAAAACTTCAACTATTTTTTCCCAAACTGTATAATTTTCTATAATAACCCTGGAATTAAATATTTTTGAAATATGTCTTTCAAATCCAGTTTCCCGCACATCCTTAATCAAACCTCCAATGCGAAGATGTTTTCCTAATAATTTAGATAATTCATACTTATCTATTGAAATTCCAGATATTCCTCTAAATTTATTAAGCGTTTCATCATTTTTCAAATCATAAATTTTACTATAATCATCCTTTTGAAAAATGGCTTCATCTTCTGGCATATGTCGAAATTCACTTTTATTCTTAGCAATATTCTCTCTAAAACAGGTAATTAATGCATCTGATTCTCCCTCTTTAAAATAAAAAATCTTAACTTTATCATTTTGGATAACTATTTTCGACAAGTCATAAGCAGTTGGGTTATATAATTTATTTAATACATATCTAAAAGTATTATCCGTTTCGTGTTCTTGTTGCAGCAATGCATATTTTGTGCCATTTTGACAAGGTATGCCATTTAATCCTTTCCATCCAGAACATCTCTGTAAAAAATAGCCAATAATATCATTTGCATCCAAATCATTTGTCTTTGCCTTTTTGCATAAGTCACTATTGGATTCAACTTTATCAACAATTATTACATCATCAACATATCTTCCATAATAAATAGGATTCCATCCATCTGCTATAGCCTTATCAAAATTTCGAAGCGCGTAATTTGCTAAAACATTAGATGGCAAAAATCCAATTGGAAGTATATTACGATTTTCAAATTCTGTAAAACACGCCGAATACCTCTTTATAATTTGAAACATAAACTGATGCAACTCTATTAACACAGAATTTTCTGTATCAAATTCATCCATTACATCATTATACATTTCTTGAAAAAGAGTCTCTGTCACATCAACAGAATAATAAAATCTTTTAAAATCCAATGTAAGAATAACCACGTCTTGTCCAGCATGTAAATGCTGCATAGCCTCATTCATGGCAGTATCTCTCCACCCTTCATACTGCTGGAAATATGGTTCAAATAAATATGGTGAATATGTGGGATCCGCACTAAACTCATTATATAAATTCCTACGAATTCGATTTCCATATGAATGCTCATACATATTTTCATCTACTTTATATCCAATCAACAGTAACCATAAAACACCTAATATATGTCCACAAATATCCATATCTATAAAATACTGATTATCTACAATTCCAATATTTTTTTGTGCATAATTCTTAATCATAACTGATTGCTCAGGCAATATTTTCTTCGGAAATGCATGAAAAGAAATACTTGAAAGTATTTTCTCAAACATCTCCCCTCTAGTATCTTCAGATAAAAATATTTCTGATAATTCTTCAAGATAGCGGTCAACATTGGTACAAATTGATTCAAAATTTACTAACTTATCTCGTAATATCGTTTGCGTTTTATCATAATATAAACTTGACTTTAACTTTTTATAAGCAATCTTAAACAATTTTGCGTTTATTTCCATATGTATATTTCCTTTCTTTTAATATCCTCTTAGGTTATCTTTATACACAGGATTCATTCGCCTACAAGAATCAAGAAATAATAAGAACTATGATTAATAACTTAACGAATTATTATAAATTATAGAATACCCCTTCTGAATCCCCATATTTATTCTACTCATTTCTGCTAGTTTTGACAAGTGACTTCCTTTTCCCATATCATACAATGGAGTATAATTAATCTTCATCGCGAGTTCTAATATCATATTCAAAATGAAACGCATTTCGCCCCAGTGAAATAGGGAGCTACCGATTGTCCAAAAATTGACTGGCAACTTCCGAATGTATACATAATTAAATGATAATAAATAACTTATTCGTTTGTTAGAAATAAGACTGTATATGTACAGGATTCCCCTCTTTACTTTCCATTTACATACAGGTTTTTCATCCCATGCAATAATCAACCATTTCCATTCAAAGATGTCACTATCTATCCCTATACCTGATAAAATGGTTGTGTTTCTTATTTCAACTCCACCGAATTCGGTGCCGTTCCATAATCATAATATTGTTTTCCCTCATCAACCAAATGCTGGTGGAGTTCTCCAATCGGGTGAGACTCATAAAATTCCGGAGTGATATCTGCGAAGTAAGCTTTTGCATTCATTCTGTCATAATCTTCCGTCCCAAATCCCCAATTTCCATGATGGCTCAACTGAACATAATCGCCCGTCAGCTCGTCTCCATATGTCTCAAATAAATATTTATTCATGTCTGCCTTGACATCACCTGTATACAAAAAACTTTCATCCTGATTCGTAATTTTCATACACAAGGAACCATCATTCTGATAATCTAAATCTTGACCAACATTCTGCTTCACAATATCGTCAAATGCATTATACACATGTACCCGAAGTCCGCACACTTCAAGCTCCTCATCTCTTCTCAAATGAATAATATTATCTGCATCCTTTGTTAGATTATGAAATGTCTCCAGAGGTTCCAATCCCATACTGTCATACGGTTCCCCCGCTTCCTTAATAAATTCGTAATCGTAGCCATTATCATATATCTCTTATCTATAGTCACTCCCTGTGGATCCGCATAAATCACATTAAATGCACCAACGTGATCACTATGTGTATGAGAGATAAACCATGCATCAACATGATTCCCATTCTGGGCAATAACCTTTCTTAATGCCGGGGCATTCTCAGCCCATCCACCATCTATAATAATCAAATGTCCACTGTTCGTAATTGTATAACAATTCGCCTGTCTTCCCGTCGCATCCGAATATTGTGTGATTATGCATCCATCGGTATTCATTTTCTCTTGATTTCCTGTTTTATTATGCATATGAACCGCTGCGGAAATACCTCCCAGCGCTAATACACATAGCAAAGCAAAAATTACGATTCTTCTATTCATAGTTCACAATATCCTTAGATTAATATTTCTTCCTTCACACCCTTAAATTCCACTTTATCATCTTGGCATTATAATTGCAAGGTTCATTGTGACATGGTACAATATTATTGATATTATACGATAGAGGTAACAACATGAATAAATTAAAACACTTCCTATTAAATAGTAAAAATATTAACAAATCCAGTTTCATCTGGAATATGGCAGGAAGCATGCTCATGGCGTTTCAGTCTGTTATCATGCTGATGATTATTACTCGTACATTAAATCTATATGAGGCAGGGGTATTTACACTCGCCTATGCAAGTGCTAATCTCTTCCTGAATATTGGAAAATACGGCATGCGTAATTTCCAAGTGTCCGACGTCAAGCGCCAGTTTAACTTCAAAGAATATAATACCTCCCGTATTATTACAACTCTATTAATGTTGATTGTTTCACTCATTTACGTCGTAATCGCCACAAGCAAAAATGATTATAGTATGAACAAAACATGGATCATCATATGGATGTGTCTGTTTAAGATTGTTGATTCTATCGAAGACGCCTATCTGGGGTATTACCAGCAAGAAAACCGGCTTGATGTAGCCGGAAAAATGTTAACTCTACGTATGATATTAACCATACTGGTATTTGGGTTGGGACTGATATTCCTACGTGATCAGCTAATGTCTCTGATGATCGCAACTGTATTTACCACATTACTTTTAATAATGTTTGTGACACTTACTTACCCAGCTTTCCGAAAAGAAGAATCTGTCCACAAAGGAAAAGTCTGGGAATTGTTACGCGTTTGTTTTCCTCTGTTTTTAGGCTGTTTCCTCGCCTTTTATATTGGAAATGCACCCAAATATGCGATTGACAGTTTACTCAGCGACGAAATGCAGGCATGCTATGGTTTTATAGCCATGCCGGTATTTGTGATTGGATTGCTGAACAACTTTATATTCAGTCCGATGATTGCAAGGATGTCTATGATGTGGAAAGAACAACAAAACAAAGATTTCTTTCGATTATTGGGGATACAGATTTTAATCATTGGCATTATTACTATTGTCTGCGAGGCAGGAGCTTTCGTTCTGGGAGTACCGGTATTATCCATGCTATATAACACAGATCTTGCACCATACAAAACAGAATTGCTTGTGTTATTATTGGGCGGCGGGTTCCTTGCTTTATCCGGGTTATTCGTAACAATTATGACTATCATTCGGATTCAGAACAGTCAGGCAATCGGATATGGTATCGTAGCAGTTTGTGCATATATTCTATCCCCAATCTTTGTGCGGAAATATGCTGTTATGGGAGCCTCTGTTCTCTATCTTCTGCTTATGATCCTTTTATGTATTATCTTCGCAATCATGATGATGATCGGGTTCAAAAAGAATACATAAACCAAATATTCTCCCATAATCAAAAATATATTTTTGAAAACATGCAGCTTCTCATTATATAAATTATATTAAAATTCAATAGTCATTTTGCCAGATACTTAAAGAATGCCTTGTCCTTATAATCATAACTTGTAAAATTTAAATATTTCCCTTGTAAATCTTGATCAAAAGTTTTCAATTCATCATCTACATTTTTCACATGTCCATTTACCAGCATCGCATTATATCCGCGCATAAACTCTGTCATAGGCGTGAACGCGCCAATTGCAAGTGTAACACACAAAGCCACCTGCAATCCCCCTTTTTTCCATTCATTCTCACCAAGCAAGTACTTCCCGCATAACGCGGCCAACACCATAATAGTCGGGATTGAAAAACGCATAATAAAATCTTGTCCTGTTCCAACTGCAAAGAATGGAGCAATGCAAGCCGTTCCTATCGTCATATAAAAAAACGGTTCTCGACGATATCTTCTAAACAAGAGAATAAAATACACTCCAACTTCAACCAGTAAGAAAAATATAACTTTTACTATATACTTTGTCGTAATCGGAAGAATGCTTATAATTCCAAGGATAGAAAATCCAGCCTTATCTGCACCTGTTTCAACCGCACCATTAGACCTATAATACAGAAACAAAATTGGAATAACAAACAGTGCCAAAACATTTGTCGCCGAAAACAAATCTTTAACATATTTTTTCCATGATTTCTCCCTTATACTCTTCACAAAAAGAACAACCGCATTTGAAAGCATATAAACAAACACACCAAGAAACGGCAATGGTCCAGAAATAAGAGCACAAACTCCTAATAAAACATAATTATAGATTGTATCTTCCTGCAATACGCACAATATTACAATCCAAGGAATCACGCATTGATTGAATACCCAAAACAGACAAGTTGTCAGACTACTAAACTGCATCTGTCCATCCATCCACCATTCCAGATGTATGTTCTCAAATTTCCTGTCTTCCACAATAATTTTATAAAGCACTCCCAAAATATCTAATCCGCTAAAGGCAATCATCAATGCGGGTATACACAGTACCTTCACTCCTGTCTTTGGTTTGATATACATGACTAATAACAGCTCTACCAAGAGTACTCCCATCGTTGTCCATATCCATAATAGTTGATTTCCAAGCGTAAATGCTACACTGGTCGAAAGTATAGCAGGGAAAAACTTTGCAATAATCTTCACAACTGATGCTGCCGGTAACCAGAACCCGATATAGTAAACAAGTGCTTTATTATACTTCTCATAAATCACAGGCCAATCCTTATAAATTAAATCTCGATAAACGGCATTTCTACAATTCCAATCATGGCTTTGATAATAATGATTTCCTTGTCCACCGAAAGCACACCATAAAAGAGCAATTAATATCAAAATCAATAGTATTTTCCCTGAAATTACTATTGAACTGTCACATTGCTCTTTTTCAGTTTTTATGCACAATAGTATAACAGCACACAAAAGCACCCCACTTGTGCAATAACCAATAATAGATTGCATGTAAAAACAAGTAAAACAAATCACTGGTAAACAGCAATATATAAGAGAATATTTTTTTAACTTATTTTTTTGTATTAAAATTTTCATTGTTTCTTCTCTAATGACTTAAGTATGTTTTAGTATTTTTTACAAAACATACAAATCCCTTAACTATTTCTATAAATATTATAATGGTTAAAATTATCTCTCCACAGATATGAATTAGCATTATTCCTGATAATCTATTTGCTACATTAACAACTGTTGGATCCCGCAATACGCTAACAATATTTCCGTTCTTTATTGGAAGTAAAGTTGTCAATAATAAAAAACCAATCATTGCTATAGAATTCTCCACCGTAATATTTTGCTCTTCGTTAAAAAATAGTACTAATGGTATAAGTATGAATGACAGCATATATGTATGCGTTATCCCTGGCAATAAATACATTGCAAAAATCAAAGTGGTTATTTTTACCCAATTTTTGTTCGTTAAATATACCGCCGCGAATGATATTACTATGCAGAACACATAATTAAATATCCTAAAAAACCATATTTTCTCCAAAAAGGCATCCTCATTTCCAAACGCTCTATATATTGTAAGCATAACAGATAAGCCATTTAAATAGCCTGCTCGTAAATTTGAGCTAGCGGAGACTTGGTTAAACAACGAACTAATATAACCTATTATGGTCGGAATTCCTCCAGATAACGCAAGCGGTAAAATTGTAAAAAGCATCACATATACTATTGTCTTAAAAATAGCTTTCCAATCTTTATTTTTTAGTAATAGAATACAAAAAAGAGAAGGGTATATTTTCAGAGAAATCGCAATTCCCAGCATAAGATAACTAATCTCTCTTTTCTTTGTATCATCACTTTCATAATTAAAGCAAAAATACATTGTACAAACCATAGCCCATATAACAATATTTCCCCGTTCGATAGCCCATATAACACCTGTAGAAAACAAAGACAACACAATAAAAATATTTTTTTGTAAATTACTCGCATTTAATTTTTCTGCACATAATTTTGTCATATAAACAATTGCGATCATGAATAACAAAAAAAAGCTCACAAACGCAAATGCATTAACTCTCAAATCATTTTCAGGCTCTGGCCACAAATGAACATCCGGATGACTTTCTTGTACTGATACAGGCAAACATTTAAATATAAACCTAAAAATAAAGCGCACTAATGGTGGATTGCTTCCAGTTGTAAATGCTACGGTACTTGTTGAATTTTGGTTAAGGAATACAAAAAAATCATAAATAGCATCTCCTGTCAGTTCAAAAAAATCCTCTTCAAAGAAATATCCATTTGTAATTCTATTTAACACTATAAACGTTAATACCCCTAACCCATTTAATATTAAAAAGATATGTATTGGTTTTATTTTTTTCATATATTTTTGTTCCTCGTATCAATTCTTCTACATTGGGTACATGAAAACGAAATGTTTTTACACTAGTACACGTACTAATAACCTCTAACCACACTTCCAAAAAGATAGTATGAGTCTTCAGATCTATTCATATTCTGAAACATTTCTCTCGCAGCATCAGTTGCTGTATATCCCGTAACAAATACAAACACATCATCATTTTTTATTTGTCGTGGATGTTGTGCTTTTATTCCATGATATGTAATCATCTTATAAGAGTCATAAAATGCAACAAATTCTGCATTTTTATAATTAGTTTTTAAATAATTATACAGTCTCTCAGAGGCATCGTTCTCCCCCCAAATTGCGTATCTAAATTTATCATCTTTCTTCCATTTATTATTTACATAATCAATTACTCCTTTACTAAACTGTGGTAAATCATATTGTACTTTATCTCTTTCCTCATAAAATTCACTAATTTGACTTTTTAGCATTGATTGCTCATATGTATTTCTTATTCTATACACGCTGTATTCCACTATTTTTTTCTTAATGTCTTCTATTTCCGTAATTGCCTCTGGATACCAATTAATATTATTTACATCTTTTTCTGTATAAATAGGAATATATTTGTCAATCCAAGAAAATCTATAATCTATACTTTTCCTTACTAAAACAACTGGAACTCCCATGCCAATACAAGGAGAAGCTATATGCATCCTAGATGTTATAACAACCGAAGCATGTTCTTTTATATCTTGATACCTTGCCCTGATATATTCCTCCAATGTACCATCCCCTACCAATTCATTATAAGTACCATAAAACGTATTTTCACTAAAATAGGCTTTTTTCTTCATTTCTAATGGCATATTATTTATTGCATACTCAGGAGCCTCAATAACATATGGCACACCATCTATAGGTTGTTGTTTCCTTGCATTCATCGTTAATGTTATACATCCCGATAAATAGCACGGAATATTTTTTTTCACAAGGAAATCAAATATAGACTGATCCCTACATCCAATAGGCGAAAATTGATTTAAATATCTTTCTTCATCTTCCGTAATCGCTGTCGTGTCTCTACTTATTCCTAAAAAAACAGGTATAATTTTGTGAGAGAGAAAAGAATTAAGATTATGGGAGATTGCTTGGTTAATCGGCAATACTATATATTCTCCATCATAGGTACTTATTTTATTAAAATCTAAACAGACTATTTCATCTTCAGAAATATTCATATATTTATATAAATCTTTAATAACTATATTTTGTAAATGATCGCCAAAATTAATATGGGTTTTATCTTTTTTATTTACAAATCCAATTGTTTCTATATCTATTCTTGCAAACTTCATATATAATTCTCCTAAAAATTTAAACGTTTCTCCTCTACCACTAATGGTCTATGTACAATCCGCTTATGTATTATTGATAGATATCTTCCTAATAAACCCATAAGTACAAACTGTATGCCAAACAGTATCATCATTACCAAAACTATTGCAATGGTTGAACCGAAAACCATATTACAATTGCTTATTTTCAAAATAGCTTCCACAATTGCAAATAACACTCCACATAAACACAATATTATTCCAAATAGCAATGAAAAATTAGGAATTAAATCTGTATATAAAATAATATTTTTTATTGCTACGGAAAACAATGAAGAAAAATTATGTTTTGATTTACCTCTTTTTCTTTTTTCTTCAACATAATATACTTCTTCAATATTACATCCATACTCTGCGACCATTCCCCTCAAAGATGGAACAGGATCATCAAGTTTATTGAGCCATTCAACCACCTTTGCATCATATAATCCTGCCCCGGTAAAATGCTGTATCTGAGATATTTCTGAATACTTTTGCACAAGTTTATAATACAATTTTCTAACATTCCACATTAATCCACTTTCTTTACTTCCTTTTTTTACTGCACAGACAACACAAGCTCCCTGTTTCCACTTTTCCAATAACTTATCAATAATAGATATTGGCACCTGAAAATCGCAAGGCAATACGATTGAACAATCTCCCTCCGTCTGCAGAAGTCCATAAAAACTTGAAACTCCTCCAAAATTTCTTGTATTAAAAATTGCTCTTACATTATGTGGATATCTTTCGCATAACTTTTGTAATACTTCTCTCGTCCTATCTGTTGAATAATTATCAATATACTCAATTACATATTCATATATTCCTTTATATTTTTCTTGAAACAAAGCATCTATAGCTCGTGTCATCAACTCAATATTTTCTTCTTCGTTATAACATGGTATCGAAAAACAAACTTTCTTCATTAAATATTCTCCCAACTTAATACGGTATCTTCTTTTAAGTCTTTTTTTAATGATTGACCTATAACAATATCAATATATTTCGGGGAAATCCCTGTTCCTGGGCGTTTCGCAATCAAATCCTTTTCAGCTATTACTTCTCCCGCTTTCATATCATGCGTTAACACCAACGAGCGGCGCGCTTCTCTTCGCGGAATCATTTCACACTCCAATACAGTTTTTTTCTTATCTCCAACAATTTCAGAGATAAGTTCAAAATTACGTATAGCTTTCGCAAAATCCTCAGGATCCCCAGCATGATAATGATCATTACCCTCTAATGACTTGTCTAGCGTAAAATGTTTTTCTATAACCTCAGCCCCCAACAAATACGCTGTAGTCAATATTGTCATACACGGATCTGGTAATGTATGATCACTAAATCCAATTGGTATATCTGGATAAACCTGTTTTAAATGGCGAATAATATTAAGATTTGCATCTTGATTTTTTGTCGGATAAGATAGTACACAATGAAACAAGCATATATCATTATTCCCCTCATCTCTTATCGCTCTTACAGCCTCATCTACTTCTGAAAGATATGATGCACCCACTGATAAATATACTGGTTTTCCCTTCTTGGCAATATATCTGATAAACGGAAGATTAGTAATATCCGAGGATGATATCTTATAAATATCAACCAAATTTTCAAGATAATCTGCCGACTCATAATCAAAAGGTGTTGACATAAAATCTATACCTACCGATTTACAATAAGCACACAACTCTTCATAGTCTTTTTTATTAAATCCGTCCAATTTCTTGAATAATTCATACTGTGAAGTTGTTGGTTCTTTTGTCAAATCCCAATAAGCCGGTGAGTTTTTTGAAGCAATCGTTTCCGCCTTATACGATTGAAATTTTGCTGCATCTACACCTGCTTTTTTTGCTGCATCTATATACATTTTTGCTGCATCTATAGGTGCAATATTTAAAACGCGCGCTGTATCATAAAAATTAACTCCCATTTCCGCAATAATATATGGTTTTTTCATAACTTTACTATCCTCCTGCGTTATAAACTATTAATTAAATGCATAACTCTTTCTCTTCCGTTTCTTAAGTCTTTGCTTAAAAGCACATTCTGCAACGCCTGACGTTCGGCTTTTGACGAATTCAAATACAAATCCAAATTTGCTTTTATTATCGCTGTACTCGGCTTAAGTCCCAAATAATTAAATCCATTTTCGTGGTTTGCAAACCCATGTGTTTCTTCACGTCTATTTTGTGCCATTGCAATTGCTGGAATTCCCATCATTGCCAATTCATAACATGTTCTTCCCCTTGAAGTTATTGCTATATCACACCTTGACATAACCGCTGGCATATCATGAATATCATACATTATATCTATGTTGGCAAATCTATTAAACTTTAATATCTCCTCAATGTTCTTCTTTGCTCGTCCTAGAACGACATGGAAATTATATTTCCCGTATCTTTCAATATCGTTAGCTATTATTTCTAAAATTTTTTCGGAATAGTTTTGTGGATCAGCTCCCCCAAAGGTAATTAAAACATCCTTCACTACCGTTCTAATTGTAATTGGTTCATATAACATAAACATTTTGGGAGCAATATAATATTTTTCCCCGATTTTAACATTTGATGCATGCGCATCCTGATACAAAGCATTAATTACCAGATCTGCTAAATAACTGCCTTCTCCACAATCTTCAAAATTAACAATTTTTGTTTCTGGCATATTTTCTTTTAATTGCAACATATACTGCGAGGAAGTTGATAAAACATCATTAATGAACACATCATATTTTTTCTTTTTTACAACCTCCAACAGCTCAGAAACACCCTTTACAGGAATCAATTCATGATTTGTTTCTCCAAACACACAACGACTGGTCTGCGTTATATCAAAATACATATCTGGCTTACAATAAAATTCATCCGCCAACTCCAATGAACGATATATATGTCCCATACCAATCTGATTGTTGCCATTTACATATATTGCAATTTTCTTTTGAGATAATATAAAACTGGCAAGTGCGAGATCCTGAAATGTATCAATAGTTATCGCTTCCTCTTTGCTAACTTCAAATAAATCAACTTTCTCACCTATTCTTGTTAATTCAGTAGTTACATTTTTCTTACTTATGATAAACGCACCCGTCTCTTGATAATGCGGTCGAAGATACTGACTATTTACTCTTTCTTTATATGTAGGAACAACCCCTGTTTCGTCTTTTATCCACCGTAACCGCGGATAATTAACCACCGAAATCAATGTATCTAATTTATCCGCCATCATTTTCTCAATAGCTCTATCCAGACTATCAACCTTTAGCAATGGCGATGTCGGTTGCAATGTGACAACATAATCACATTCACAACGCCTTACAACATCATATACGACCGCATCTAACGTAGTGTCATCTGTACATAATGCAGGATTCCTAATCAAACATTCGACTCCTAACTGGTTACATAATATTTCTATTTCTTTGGAATTAGTTGTTACAATAATCCTACTAATATACTTGGACTCCAAAGCGTTTTTTATTACATAATAAATAAGTGGATGATTATTTACTAATCTCAACGTTTTATTAGGTATTCTTTTTGAATTTTCTCTTGCAGGTATCACCGCTAATACGTTCATTTTCCATCCCCGAATATTAATAATTATTGTCTAACATAATGCTTCTCATTTTTTCCTCTGATACAAACGGATACATATCCTGTAGCTTTGGCGATGTCATATTTCCATTCTCATCAAGTTTTGACATCATCTTTGGATACACTGGATCATCCAATTGTTGTTTTATCTCTAATATACATTGTTCCTTTTCGTCCATAAGCCATTTTAATTTGTCTTCTATCTCAAGATTCGTATAACAACAATTATATTGGTAATCAAATGCATACGCTATTTTTTCAAAAGAAGGACATTGTACTCCTGTTTCTGGAGAACATCCATAAAGAACCCCTCCAAAAAAGTTTTTGCAAGTTTGCTTAATTGCTCCATATCCCTGATTTTCAAAAACAATAACCTTAACAGGAAGATCCTTATACTTTATAGTTTGCAGTTCTTGCAAATTCATCATAATGCTACCATCTCCGGTAACACAGATCACATCTTTCTTTGCAGCAACAGCAACCCCTATTGCTGCCGGCAGATCATACCCCATAGATCCACAAATATAATTCGAAATCATTCTCTGCCCCTTATATCTTCTGCCTATCTGATTTGCTCCCATCGCAACCGAACTATTACCTAATGCTAACGTTGTTGTTTCTGGCATAATTTGTAAGAATTTTTCCCAAAAATAATACTTATTCACACGTCCTTCCATGTTCATAGTTACTTTCCCTTCATATGGGGAGAACTCCATATACAATCTATCACAATAATTCTTCCACTCATCAGATACTACTATTTGAGGCATATCTTTTTTTATTACATATCTTATAAAATCTTTAACATCACAATTTACCATCAAATCAATGTGATTTTTAATTTTCAGATATTCATTTACGTCCACGTCGACCATTATTTTTTTAGCATTTGGTGCAAACGAAGCTAAATCATATCCTGTCTGCTTATATGATAAACTATTTCCGATTGCTAATATACAATCGGAATTCTGAAGAATAAAGTTTCCTGTTCTTGGTCCGGCATTACCTGATAAGCCATAATACAAGGGATGTTCCAAATAAAAAATATCTCCTAGCCACGCTCCTCCAACTACTGGGATTGTAATCTTATTGAGCATTTCTTCAAACAAGTCCTCCGACTGTGTTGTTTGAATTCCCGATCCCATTAAAATGCACGGTCTTTTACATTTTTTTAAAATTTCAATCGCTTTATCCGCTGCTGAAGCGTCAAATAAATTCTCACTTTCATCATCAATATATCCAACAAGATTCTCTTCTTCTATCATAGAATTCTGGATATCCTGAGGTACATCTATCCATACTGGTCCACGTCTCCCCCCCATAGCAATGCTTACCGCTTTTTGAACCTCATATTTCACAGCGTTTGGTTCTGTCAAATATACACAATACTTTGTCATATTTTGAACAGAATTGGTTATGTCAAATTCCTGCAATCCTCTATATCTGAGTGGCAAACCACTTTTTTCAATAGACGTTTCATATCTCACGTTTCCAGAAATAACTATCATTGGTAAACTGTCTACCCAAGCTCCCATAACTCCAGTAATCGCATTCGTCGCACCAGGTCCACTTGTAACACAAACCGCTGCCATATTCCCGGAATATCTAGCATATGCTTCCGCTGCCATAGCACAAGCTTGTTCATGATGATTAAAATGACTTGTCATATGCGTATTTAAAGCTAAAGCATTATTTAAGTGCATAGCACCACCGCCAACAACGCAAAAACAATCTGTTATTCCCATTTCATACAACGTTTCAAATATAATATCTGCAACTCTTTTTTTCATAATCGTCCCGCCTTTAATTCATAGTGTATTTGGTTTCTAATTCCTTCAAGTAACGGGGTAAACTTTAATGAATTTATTTCTGTAATAATTCTTAAATTATTACCACTATATTCATTTGCTTTACCCTCTTCTTTTAATTGTATCTGTGAATTTGAATTCATTTCTGACTTTATAATATGTGCAATATCTGTTAACCATGTTGCTTTGCCTGTGCATACATTATAATCATGATATTGAGGAGTGTTTTCTATAAAATATTCCAACACCATGCACAAATCCATAACCCACATAAAATCGAATTTACAATCTTTATTCAACTCAATTGTAGCTTGTTCCATACATCTTCTAATAACATAGGTAATGAGTTTAAATCCTGCATCCGTTGGTCCATAACATCCAAAAATCCTAAGATTATATATATTCTTACTTTGCCTACACAAACTATTCATCACATATTTAGCTAGCCCATAATCTGTCTCTGGCAACACTGTCCCAAAATAATCTTCCATCACATCAACTATTGGACACTGTTTCCCATATTCCGCTCCAGATCCAAAATAGAACATTTTCCCATAATAATCCTGTAATTGATGTAGTTTAAGGAATACCCCCAAACTATCTTTTAACAAATTTTCTTCCTTATCTGAATTATTAAATGCGACATTAGGAATTGCTGCATGAATAATCACATCAAATTGGTTGTTCTTAATATAGCTATCAACCGCATTCAAATCCTTTAAATCTAATTCCTGCCTTGTAGGGGCAACAATCTCATACTTTTCCCGGAGCTTAGGAACCAAATTGCGCCCCAAAAATCCAGTTCCTCCCGTAAACAATATTTTTTTCATAACACTATTTTCCAATTGCTTCCTTAATAATTTTAGCCATATACTTTATTTTTTCATCTGTCATTCCAGGATACACGCCAATCCAAAATGTATTATTCATAATAAAGTCCGTGATCTCAAGGTTTCCAGCCACACGATACGCATCTGTATCCCGTATCTGATCAAAACAAGGATGTTTAATCAGATTACCACTAAACAACAAACGTGTCTGGATATTGTGTTCTTCAATATATCGCGTAATAGTATTTCGATTCAATCCACTTTCTGGTTTTATACTGATTAAAAATCCAAACCACGAAGGATCACTTCCCAGTGCCGGTTCTGGCAAAATCAATTTATCCTGTGCATCATCTAGCAACTCACGAAGCTGTTTCCAGTTACGTTTTCTAGCCTCAATAAATCGCGGGAACTTCTTCAACTGCTCTACGCCAACCGCTGCCTGCATATCCGTAACCTTCAAATTGTATCCAAAATGACTATAAACATATTTATGGTCATATCCTTGTGGTAATTGTCCAAACTGTCCATCAAAGCGATGTCCGCACATATTATCTTTTCCTGATGAACAGATACAATCACGTCCCCAATCTCGAAAGCTCTTAATAAGCCGGTTCAATAACGGATCATTTGTATATACACAACCGCCCTCACCCATTGTCATATGATGTGGTGGATAAAAGCTTGATGTGCCTATATCGCCCCATGTACCTGTATATTTTATAACACCATCAATTGTATATTTACTTCCTAAAGCATCACAGTTATCTTCTACCAGCCACAAGTTATGTTTATCGCAAAAAGCTTTTACTTCTTTCAAATCAAACGGATTTCCCAAAGTATGTGCAATCATAACCGCTTTTGTTTTATCACTTAACGCACCTTCCAGTTTTTCAACATCAATATTATATTGTGGCACTGTAACATCCACAAATACAGGTACTGCTCCATATTGAATTGCCGGTGTAACAGTCGTAGGAAATCCGCACGCAACCGTAATAATTTCATCGCCCTTCTTTATCTGTCGTTCCCCAAGTTCAGGAGCTGTAAGTGCCATAAACGCAATTAAATTAGCAGAAGAACCACTATTTACAAGATTTGCATATTTTACTCCTATCCACTGCGCAAATTCCTGTTCAAACTGATCAGAAAAACGTCCTGTTGTAAGCCAAAAATCCAATGCGGAATCTACCAAAGAACACATTTCTTTCTCATCATAAACTCTGGAAGCATACGGGATCCTATCCCCTTCCTCAAAAGCCTTATCCTGTTCTGGTTTCTTAAATTCATTATAGTATTTTTTTACCAGATTCTTTATTTCATCCCTAGCCTCTATCTCATTATTCCATGTACTCATATGATTATTCTCCTATTTTTCAAAAAAATCTTTTATCTGTCTTTCCATACAAGGCACTACATCTTGCTCACAAGCATATGCCTTTGACCACTCTACTGTCTTGGCAACTGCTTCTTCAACACTCCAATGTGGTTTCCATCCAAAAGTACGTTTCACTTTGGAACAATCCAACTTCAAGAAATTTGCCTCATGTGGGGCGTTTTCCTCCGCCTGATTGATCCACTTTATTTGATTGCCACCATTCTCATTCCAATATTGGCAAAACATATTTACTAATGTTCCTGTCGTTACACAGTCTCGTTCATCTGGTCCTACATTATAAAACCCTGCATATTCTGAATCTTCATACTGCCTCATGGCAATCATCAGATACACATATAACGGTTCCAGCACATGCTGATATGGTCTTGTAGAAAACGGATTTCGAACAACTATGTCATCGCCCGCTATCGCTGCACGCACACAGTCTGGAATAATACGATCATTTGCAAAATCCCCACCGCCAATCACATTCCCAGCTCTGGCAGTCGACACTGCAACATCCATCTGATTGAAAAAAGAATTGATATAACTATGTGTTACTAACTCTGAACACGATTTACTGTTAGAATAAGGATCAAAACCATCCAATGGCTCATTCTCTCGATATCCCCACTCCCACTCTTTATTTTCGTAAACTTTATCCGTTGTAACATTCACAAATGATTTTACACACGGATGCAAGCGAACACACTCGCAAACATTTACTGTTCCCATCACATTAGTCTCGTAAGTATAAACAGGATTTTTGTATGAATCCCTTACAATCGGCTGTGCTGCCAAATGAAGCACAATTTCGGGTTGTGCTTCATCAAACACCCGCATCAAATGTTCACAATCCCGAATATCTCCGATTACTGATTTAATCTCCTGTTCCACACTGCAAAGTGAAAATAGATTCGGATTTGTCGGTGGTTCCAAAGAAAAACCGGTCACAACAGCCCCGGCATCTGCAAGAATCTTGCAGAGCCAGGAACCCTTAAATCCTGTGTGACCGGTAATAAGTACTCTCTTTCCTTTATAAAATTCCATCATATTGGTTGCCCTCTTTACCATTTTTTCCACGGAGCTTTCCCCTGTTTTAAAAGATTCTCCAGTATATCTTTCTCCCTCTTTGTATCCATACACTGCCAAAAGCCTTTATGTGAATACGACATTAATTGGCCCTCTTTTGCCAATCGTTCCATTGGTTCCTTTTCAAACACGGTTGTATCATCTTTGATATAGGAGAACACCTCTGGTTCTAATACCATATATCCCGCATTAATTGGCATCCCGTCATTCAGATTCTTCTCTCGGAATGACCGTACACTGTTATCCTCTTCAATATTTAAGACGCCTTTATCCTGTTCTAAGAAAACGGAAGTAAGTGTTGCAATCTTCCCATGATCCTTATGAAACTCCACAAGTTTTTCAATGTTAACATCACACACCCCATCCCCATATGTCATCAGGAATGGTTCATCTCCAACATAAGACTGGATGCGTTTAATCCGCCCACCTGTCATCGTATGAAGTCCAGTATCTACAACCGTTACCTTCCACGGTTCTGCATGTTGATTGTGAATAATTACTTTATTCCCTTGCGTAAAATCAAACGTGATATCTGATGTATGCAGGAAATAATCTGCAAACCACTCTTTAATTACATGTTGCTTATAGCCTGCACATATTATAAATTCGTTAAATCCATAATAGGAATATTCTTTCATAATATGCCATAAGATTGGCATCTCTCCAATTTCTATCATAGGCTTCGGTTTGAACTCGGATTCTTCTGAAAATCGCGTTCCCAGCCCCCCTGCTAATATAACAACCTTCATCCTAATATTCCTTATCTTAATTTTTATCTTTATTACCGTAAAATCCTTATTTAAAATAAATAAAGCTCTTATTATAATACCTAATTCAGTATAAAAAGTCAAAGGATTTGTATCTATTTCTATATATATGTTATTTTTAATAAATTTCATTGTGAAAACCATTTATTGTATCAATTCTACACATTTTCTTTTTTCAGAGATTGGTGGGGGAACATATAAATTTAAAGTGGTATTTATGGAAGAATGTCCTAGTAATTCACTTACTGTTTTATAATTCGCTCCATTTTCTATACATCGTGTTGCAAAAGTATGTCTCAGACAATGAAAATTAATCGGTTGAATCAATAATTTTAGTAAAAAATTATTATAATATTTGCGAATTGCTCTCGGTTCCATATACTTGTTTGAGTTAGTCAATATGTACCCTTGCACATTTAAAAAAGGTAATTGTTTTATTAAATTCATTGTGTTTCCCGAAAGTGGAATTTCCCTTACAGATGTGCGAGTTTTGGGCGTGGAAATTATGATCTTTGTTTTGTTCAACTTGTAATTATTTTAAATTATATACTGAGCAAAAAAGTAATATTTACTTCAAAAGCAAAGACAAACGACTACGACGTATTCGGGTAAAGCCTCAACTAATAATACCGGTCTTTTTGAATGGTTCACTCCGAATTATCCATGTTTAATTCCCGCACATACGCTTTGACTTTTACAAAGGCAAGTGAACAGAGCAGCACCAGAATAACCTTTGCTGCCGCCATACTTTCCCAGCCCCACCCAAGAGGAATGGCAGCATATACTTTATTCCAATCTAAAAATCTCAAATCATAACAATGAAATGCCAGAATAACCATGCTGTTTTTTCCACACCATGCAAAAAAACGGGAAATGACCGGGATTTTTTCTATACATTCGGATATAAAGATAACTACAATACTACCTGCAAGCGCAGTAACAATACAGATTATCCCTCCCGGATATCTTCTTATAGCCAGTTCGAGCCAATATCCATTCAACGTCAACAAAATCCAGACCACCATGCCCACACATGCGATATATCGCTTATACGGTAAGAAGAACCTTTTTCTATGGATAAAATCCCCAAACCACATAAATATCTGGGCAAACAACGCAATATCGAGACTCCATGGCAAAAATGAAATATTTGTACCAATATAATACCCTGTATACGTCAATAAGCAAACAGCAAGAAGCCGGATTATTTCAGGTGCCTTTTTTAGCACTCTCATACTAACAATATAAATCATTCTGGCTGCAAATAAACATACAACAAACCAGACCATCCAAACCGACTCAAACCTTGGAAATAATTCGCTTTTTTTGCTAATTCCTCCTATCATGTCAAGGATACGTGCTCCGAACACGCGATAATTTGTCGACATATCATCGTTTATATTTACGCACAGCATGGCTGTCACAACACACACAAGAATATAAGGAAGCAAAAGCGATTTTGACGATCGTTTCAGATTATAACCAATCTGATAATTCTTTATAAAATATGCATTTGCCACGAAAAAAACCGGCATATGGAAAGAAAAAATAAAATTTCGCAACTGTTGCGGAATTGAAGCAACATGCCCCACAATCATGATTAATATGGTAATTCCCTTTACAATATCCCAGCTAAGCATACGCTTACCGTTATCTTCCATGCACACTACCGCTCCTTGTATCCCAACACTTTTCTAACAAGCTTTACTTTTGACAGCACAATTGTTCCAACAATAATCCCTGACAACTTTATGAAGATTCTGATATACAGATACATCTGATCTGTTAATTTGATGCCAGCCTCTGTCAGATATCCATATATTCTCCCGTACGGAACCAGATCTAGCTCAACAATATGCAGAATTAACATCAACAAACTATATCTGCCCAGATAAGCCAATCCCTTTCCCAAGTGTTCAAACTTTGCATCTATCTGCCCAGAAATTAAAATGATGCAGATGCAGGCACAGACAGACGCAAATATGTCACTACCCCCGCGTCCTACATCACAATGTACAAGCCAAAAAGATTGAAAGCTCCGGATAAACGCATACCATATCCAAAAAGCAGCAATAACGAGAAAAGTCTTTGCCTCCCTACTCATATCTGCAAGCAGCTGTTTGATGATGTTTTCTTCTTTATGATACAGCCAGCCTATATACATAAAAAGAGCCGCACATCCGCCCGCCTGAATGCTTAAAGGAAACCAGCATAGGCGTCTTGACCAACAACACACCATAAACAGAACCAAAACGGCACTCACTCTTGTTCCCGGTTTTTTCTTGATTAGAAAATACATGCTCAAACTGCCCCAAAACGTAGCCCACAAAAACCAGATTGCACCGATCCCCGGGATTTCAAATGGTGCAGTATAGGAATCTCCCGCCGCATACAATGCCGCCTTAATCCACCTTATTACCTGTGTCTTCACATCCTCTCCCAAATACATATTGAGTGGAATTGAAAACATTATGATCAACAAACAAGCCACATAATATGGGACCAAAAGGGTTCTGGCTTTTTTTCCCGCAAACCTCCGGAAGCTGGTTTTTTCTGCACCAAAAAGGAAATAACCTGTAATCAGATAAAAGATTGGAATGTGATATGTAAAAACAACACAGTTTATCCGCCAAACAGATAAATGCCCTAAAATAATCGATATCATTGCAATTCCTTTGGCAATGTCCAACGTTTTATTCCGCATTTTCATCTCCTCCAAAGTGCCTATTTTCTCCTAAGCTTTCCAGCAAGCTGTCGTCCCAGTTCTAATATCAATGCATCTTTCAATACAGTCATCACAATTCCATACACGCCAAAAAAGCAAACTGCAGATATCACAAGTGTCGGGAATATCCCGACTCCTAGCATTTTTACCCAGAAAGATGCGGAACTTCCAAGTCCGACTGCGATAAGAATCTTTCCATATGGAAGCTTCTGAAATATCCCCATTTTCAGATCTCGAATCGCTACACATTGCCAGCCTAACACAACAGCTTCCGCAACCAGTGTACCAAGCGCTGCACCTGCTGCGCCATAGATTGGAATAAAAATCGTATTTAACACCAAATCTACAATCGCTCCTGCAATCTCAGAATATAATACCTGTTTTTCTCTTCCTAATGGTACCATCATCTGAATGCCAGTCACATTGCTGATGCCAATCAGCGTAAGCGTCGGCATGATTATCTGCATTGGTATAATAGCTCCGGCATACGCTTTACCAGATAAGAAGAAAATTCCTTCTTTCGCATAGATCATAAAATAAATGGAAAAAGGAATCGCCACAAGGAAGATAAAGTGCATTGTCTTCTTCAATATTCTTGAGAACTCGTCCATCATACCTTTATCTACATAATAAGACGCTCTTGGTAATAATACCGTGCTAGCAGAAGTCACTACACTAACCATGATTGATTTGATCTTTACTGCGGCTGAATAGTATCCAACCTCCACCTTATCTTTCATGAACCCAAGCATGACATTATCCAGATTTGTATATATCGTTGTCGCCACAGACATTGAGAAAAAGACCAATATCATCTTGATATGACGTTTGATATGATAACCTCCAATTGGTTTTAAATAAATATATTTACGAAGATTTATAAAATTTAAAACGTTCGAAGCAGATGTAGCGAGAATTGTCAAAAAACCATACTGCAAACAATCCCCTGGATCACGAACAAGCATAAATGTACTGATCAATGCCACAACCTTAAATATCAAAGAACGTACCGTAATATACGTATATTGCTCTAATGCTTTGTATAACCATTCTACGCCAAGTGCATTCAACAATATCGTCGCACCAATAATCAAAAGTAATGTATGTTCTTCCCGAAACTTTGGAACGACCGCAAGCGAAATAAAGAACACAGCATATACAATTGCAGACATGAAAAGATTAATAAACAACAATTCATGCACCGCACGGGTTAACTCTTCTTTATTGTCTCTCACTTTTGCACATAGCCGGATACCATAGGTCGGAATTCCAAGCTGCGCAAACATTGCAAAATACGTCACAACGGCCGTCGCAAAAGCGACTCTTCCTGTTCCTACCGGAAGCAGGATTCTTGACACATACGGGAATGTAATCAAGGGAAAAATAAAGGATGACATAGACAGCAATGCATTCATCACCATATTTAATTTTACAGACTTTGTCTTTATCTCAGCCATTACAGTTATTTCCGGGTATCAATCACACCAAGTATTGATACTTCATTCTCCACACATAAATCAACCATATCATACACTCGCTGATAAAGCGATACACCCTTCTTCTCAATCATAACTGCCGCTCCTTCTGCAAAAAGCTTGGACATTGCCTCGCTATCAGTAACAATCTCTGCTAATACATCCAGCTGAATGCCTTGTTTTTCAAGTTTATTTACGAGATCTTCCTGCATATTTTCACTAATATTCCTCATATCACTGGATATCAGCGCTAACTTTGTAATCTCCTTTTTCTTACATGCTGCCAAAATTTTTGCTACCACAAATCCTAGTTGCTCCTGCATTTCAGATTCTGATATGTTTCCCAGCAATTTCATCCCCATAGTAAGTGTGTAATCCGTGTCTGCAACAATAACTTTGCTGTACATAAAACATAATAACAGGATCACAATGGAACCTGCCGCGCCCAATACACCTCCTACCAGTCCATATTTTATGAGTTTTTTCTTATCCACATGTGGCGCTGGCACCGCATCTGCAGTTGTTCCCGTCTCCTCCAGCTTTTCTTCTTTTAACGCCTGTTCTTTCTCGTCCTCGACAATGCCATTATAATAAGTTAATGTATTCCCAGATAGTGCATCCACCGCATTTTTCAACCGATCCTTTGTATTCACACGTTCTGTATATATCGTCCTTTGCAAATTATAAATTGTATCAGAACGAACGACCGCAGTCTGAGTATCTGTCATCACAAGGGTATGTTTTTCCACATTTTTTAGTTCACCGGCATATTGAATCAAAGTCTCTTTTGCAAGTTCGTCCAATCCCGGAACCAAATTTGTCCCATATACATACAGGCATAATCCTCCGTTTGTTTGCATAGCGGAGTCATAGGATACATCCAGCAGCTCTTTAATCTGCGCAGCTGTATAATCCCCTTTCAGTTCCTTCGATTCAGCCACAGAATCAGCCAATCCACCATTTCGAATATACGCAATATATGCTGATAAAATCTGATTCTGAGCCTCTGTCCGTTCTTCTACAGTATCCAGCGTCACATCCAGTTTTATTTGGAACTGATATGTCTTTTGCTGCATATGATATGGCTCAATCTGCATATAAAGCGACTCATCCAAATATTGCTCCATCTCAGCCATACGATCATAAGAATACAATGCATATGAGATATCCGCTTTTTCTGCTTCCGAAAATTCCTCGTACATATCTTCCAGCTTCACCGGAGTCTGAGACTGTTCTGCATCAATTTCCCGTTTATTCTTCAAATAGCAAAGTCCTGCCAATCCCACTGCTCCACATATCGCCAATACAATAACAATTGCTATATATTTTCGGATATATGCAAACACATTTTTTACTTTAATTACTCTGTCATTTTGTTGGTTCATTTATTCTGTCCTCCTATGCCACTTTGTTTAGCTTCTCAATCGCTTTTATGGAACTACATGTTTCAATACCGGAATTTTACGAATTACCCATATGATAGCAACACAAACTGCAACAATTCCTATTGGAGAAAGCAATCTCCATATTAACGATACCTCATTAACTCTTGTCAATCGTATAACCGCTTTTAATACCGACCAATGCAAAAGATAGACGCCAAAAGTATATTTATTTAAATATACTACTATTGCCCGTATCCACTTTACATCCATTATCTTTGGAGCAATTTGTTTAATTAACACAAAAACACCTATCGCGTAGAGAATACATGGAACATCATTGTATCCATTAAACGTTTTATTTACAGTCCCATCACGCATGGATAAAAAATAAGTTCCAATCATATTTGTAAACAACCCTAAAATAGCCAAAATATATATGACTATTCTATCTTTTCTTTTTATTTCTTGTGTATGTAAGAGCCAACCAACCACAACATAAAACAGATATGACATATTTACAAATAATCTAAATCCAGGATTATAAGGGACCCAATCTGTAAACTTCGCCGCAAAAGGAATTAATACATTCAACAAAAAACCTACAACACTTATATATACATATACCGATTTTCGTTTTTCCTTCTCCACTGCTGAGAATAAAGGGATTGCCAGATAGGCCGCGTATAACGGCATAAAAAACCAATAAGTCGTTACTATAGAACCGCCATTTACTAATCCCGTAATAACGTATTTAATGGTCACATTATTCCATTGTAAATTATGCATACATATGTTAAATCCTATACCTATAAAACTCCAAAATATATATGGAACGACTGTTTTTTTCACTCGTTTGATTAAAAACGTTTTTGTATCATATCTTTGTCTGTAATCAAGCAAGTTTGCTCCTGTTATCATAAAAAAACACGGAACAGCAAAATACAATCCCGCCTCAATTATATTCGCCGATTTCCAATATCTATCTGTGCTAAAAGTCCAAAAGCAATTATTTGAATGCAAATACACAACTGCCAGCATAGATATTACATTCATCAGCATTATGCTTTCACTTTTTCGCGTACTCTCTTGCATCTCCCATCCCCCTTTTTACATTTTTATCTACAATTGATTTCTGTCCTGCTAATGTAAGCACAATAAAAGGATTAAATGTAATATCAAAAAGTCTTGGTTCCGTTATACAGAAGATCATAATTATCATCAATATCCATGTATAATAATACTGCTTTTTCTGTATTGATTTTTTTAACATATATGCATATGCAAGCAATACAATACCTAAAAATAATATTCCATGATCCAACAAAATTTTTACATAAGAACAATCAACATAGTTATACGTCCCTCTTAATGTTTCTTCCATATTAAATCCAATCCATTCAATATCTTTTCCAAATAAAGAAATGCCATATTCTGACATTGCGTTTTGCCCAAGAGCCAATCTGCCTGACAATAACTTATTTAATTGAAAATATATCGTATTCTGCGGATTATAGAATGCATGTAACAAAATCGCAAAAATTGCAACTACCACTGGGGACGCAATAAATACGCCTTTTAATTTCTGTATAAATCTTCCATTGTTTACATTTAACCGATAAATTGCAAAAATTATAATTGTTATTATACTAATCAAAAAAGCGAATCTGGAGTTTGTCATTTTGTATAAATACAAACTAATTCCTAATGCTATAATATCCTCCCAAATTGACAATTTGCCCTTTTTTAAATATATATACTGCAACAATATAAATACAAAAAGAATTGCTCCCGTTGTTGTCCACGAAAAGCCAAGAAAATGGCGTATCCGGCCTCCATCCTGCCTAACATAATCCTTTATTACTCCAATTCGCGATCCGATAACGCATACAAACAATATAACAGATTGTACTGCACACGATATTTTAATAATATAGTTTTCCTCCACATTACATGCAGCGATAAAAATCAGCAAATAAAAAATTATGGTTTTATTAAATGAGCCCAAAAAGCTTATAGCAATCACACAAGATACGTCTAAAAATAATTTTATCCATTTGCGATTATATATATTTGAACATATTACTTTGAAAGCCAAAAGAATATATGCCACATATCTTGCCATTTTTGTAAATATATTTATTAACGATACTCTGTCATTACCCTGTCCAAATGCAACAGCAGTCAAATCCAAGGTATTTGCAGACATATAAACAAAAAACGCAAGAAGAAATACCACTTCTGTTTTTCGGATATTTAATTGATTGTTACCCTCATTACGAGCTATTTCTTTCATACTTCCACTTTTATTTCATTGCCTTTTCAATAGCTTGTTTTGTATAAAATCCACTGGTTAATCGTTTTGATATAAGCTTCGCGTGTTGTAACATATCCGCATATTCATCTTCTGTGAGTTTTTCAAAAATATCTTTTATCTCATATAATGAAGAAATCGTAATTCCAACCCGCTCTTGTTCGACAAATTCAGCCAAAGCTGCTTCTTTCCATATAATGACGGGAATTCCACTTGCAAGATATAAGGAGGTCTTATGTGGGTTATTCACCTTTAGGTATTCCCCATAAACGCCTGCACATGTATCAACGGATATTCCATCCCACACAAGCCCAAAGTTCCCTTCTAATTCATAAGGTAACTCTGCTGGCGGAAAAGATCCATGATAGCAAATGTTCCCTCCTGCTTGTCCTGTATAATTAGGGCCATACAAATCAAACGCAATATCTTTAGGAAGCTCATATACATAAGCCGATTTCTGCTTGTCCAGATTTCCTGCAATAATACAGGAATATCCCTGCTTCCGCTTACCACGTTCTTGTATTTTTTCTCCCTCTTTACCAATCAAATAGTCAAAGATATCTAATTCAATCATCTTCTCTGACGGTATTCCCAATGCCTCGTGCATTAGTTTTTTCATTTGATGATTGTGGACAACTATATTCGTCGCATTCTTTAATACAGACACTTCCTCTAATTCCATTCTTTTTTTCTTCTTAAATGGTATTGATTTGTTTTTTATATGGCGCATATACTCTAAATCATGAATAAACAATACCACGCGAATATTTTTCTGCACGAGTTTTTTTAAAACCGATGCAAGAAAAACTGTGTGATTTCTTACCGGGAATTGAATATATATTGTATCACCTTCATGTACACAGGCTAATTTTTTTTCCCAATATTTTTTTGTAGCTATGTGCCCCATTATTTTGCTTATAACCCCGGCACGTGTTCTCGTATCTTCACCAACCACAAGATTAATCATTTTCATCCCACATTGCTTGAATATAACATCTAAATCCTCACGGGCTTTAATCCCCGCCGTACGGTTCAAATATTCATCTTCTGTTTTTTCACATATATACCAATCCATTGAGCACCTCTTATTTCTCAAATAATGATTTACATGGCAATATCTTTTCAAATGCATGAACAACCTTTTGTTTTGTTTCCTCATAATTCTCAACTTGTGATTCATTCACACATATCATCTTATATATTCCATTTTCTATTGCATGACACATGTCTGTGATATTGTTATCTTCCGAATCCCCATCATTCATATGAAACGCTTTGCCGTTTTTTCTCCAATTGTATGGTGAAAACCTTCCAGTCACTAACTGCTCATTCTTAAATATATACTGATTAACATCCTCCGCACTGCGAAACTTATTTCTACATACCCGATCCAATATCTGCTCATTTTCTCTCCAAACCTGTTCATATGTAGACTTTAAGTATGAAGATGACAAATGAGAATATTCAAGTCCGAAGAAATCATGTCTACGCCATAGCCAAAAACTCCAATTCATCATTAGTGCTTTTTTATCCTTTACTAAATAAAACTTCTTCCTTTGCTTTTTTAATACTTCCTTCCTATCATATTTAGAGTTTAATAAAATCATATTATTTAATAAAATATGCATAAAAACATCTTGTTTATTTGGAGATATCGGATCTTCTACCGCCATATCACACGGAAGTCCATTTTTAAAAAAATCTTCCGGTTCTACTTTTGAAGTTATAAACACATCATCATTAAAATAGACAAAATGCTCTGAAAGATTTTTTATTCTATGAAAATTCAATTCTATTGTATGCGAACTGAATGTCGGTAAATATTCATGGGGAATATAATCCTCATGATTAACAAGCACTAATTTATCGTGATTTTCATTTAGCCAATCTGGTTTCTGCCCACAAGTAACAAAATATATTTTATGAACCCATGGCGCATATTTCTCCACACCACGAAACCAATATTTTAAAATATCCCAATCCCGATACCTCGCATCCGTTATATCTACTGGCTCATCAATTTTTCCACTATACTTATTTTTATTCTTTCTCCATTCTAGGTCACTACCATCCACCCATGGAATAACAAAATCAATATCCATTTTTTACCTTTTCTCTCCTAATAAAGTTTCTAATCGTCCAACCTCTGTATTTATATCATATCCGGCTTTCATAGCTAATTGGAATAGCGTGTCTCTTTTTTCACAGTATTCCGCATTTAAAATTCTATCCGCCCATACTTCTGCCGATTCTTCCAGTGAAACAAATTGCAATTGTGGTGTTACCTTAACTTCTTCAGGAATTACATCTTTCGAAGCAATACAAGTAAGTCCCGTAGCCTGTGCTTCCAAAAGCGCTATCCCAAGTCCCTCAAACACAGATGGAAATACAAATACATCCATTGCTTGTAATAAATTCGGCACGTCATTTCTGACTCCCAACATTTTTACAGCTGTTCCTAGATTTAACTTTTGTATCTTTTCCCGTATCTTATCTTCATCTTCCCCCTGACCTATCATCCATAGAATTGCTTCGGGTTTTTTCTTCAACACACTAGCAAAAATATCCAATAAAAATAATTGATTCTTTTGGAATTGCAATCTTCCTACGTTACCAATTACAAATTTATCCTCAACACCATATTTCTTTCTGTATGCTATTCTTATATCTTCATCATATTTGTATTGCGATATATCAATTGCATTCTTTATTTCTTTATAATTTGCACCTTGCATAATTTGTTTTGAATAAAACCATTCTCCAGCCTCTTTGGAACAGGCCCAAAAATCTGTTGCATATTTATCAATATGCCTCTTATTGTATGCATGCAACAATCCTCTAAGTTTGCTATCCATATTCATAGAATTATGACTGTGAATAATTCTTCGTTTTATTCCATATTTTTTTGCATACTTTAGATAATCAATATTTGCCAGACTACATACATTAACCCATATAGTATCATACTGAGAGGCATTTTCTTTAAAAAATTGCTGCATCTCTCTTTTATACTTCTTATAATCCTTACTTCTTGCTGTGATATGATAAATCTCACAGCCATAAGAGATCAATTCGTCTTCATAAGCAATTTTATCATGTGAATTGCACAAAAAATCAAATTTAAAATTACCACGATTTATCTTTCGAATGTAGCTCATCAAAAAGCTTTCCACTCCACCGGGATTCTCTGTCATTCCAAATATCAAAATGTTGTTCATATACTGTTTATTCCCCTTTTTTCATGCCCTTCATTCTGTTTGACACGAAGCATATATATTATTCCGGCTAACCAATTTAATTTCATTTTCATAAGTAGCACCGGTAGCATTCTTGCACTTTTACATTCTTTAACCCTAATTACATCAATTGCATTTTTGAAAATTGCCGTTTTCGCAACCGACTTCATTTTTTTGCATTTTACTCTGAACGAATACGTTCGCTGTTGAAACACCTCTCGCACCATCATAATATTAAAATGCATCATTACATATTTATCATACGCTTTTTTTATGATCTCATTTTCATCCTGTATCGCCTCTGCCGTTTTCTCCATGGCGCGAATATATTTTTCTGTTTTTTCTCCCGTCTGCACTCGCATAACAGACTGCGGATTTAATGTATAATGGTACACCATCTCTGGCTTCCAGCATATAGACACGATATGCTTCATATACCGAAGGGTAAAATCACTGTCTTCTGCAAAAGGTAGCTCTGCATCAAATCGAATATGATTTTTCTCAATGATGTCCCTTCGAAACAGCTTCGCCCACACCTGCATATACCGCGTAGGATTTTGAATCATCTGTACTCTACCCTCATCGAGTTTTCCCCCGTCAAACACTCTTTTTCGATCAGTAATCGAATTCTGCTTTTGTCCAGCTACATGTCCATATGCGAAAAAATCATATTCCCCATGTCTCGCATCATTCATCATCGTTGTAACGCCTGACCTTGCCAGATAATCATCGGCATCAACAAATGCTAACCACTCGCCCGTTGCATTCTGAATTCCCAGATTTCTTGCATTGGACACCCCTTTGTCGGATGTGAATATTTTTATGTTACTATATTTCTTTTTCAGTCGCTCCAAAACCTGCTTGGTCTCATCCGTAGATCCATTTTCTACAATCAATACTTCTGTCCGTGGTACATCTGTCAAAGATTGCACAGCTTTTTCTATTGTATCCGCAGCATTGTATGCCGGAATAATAAAAGATATCAAAACATCTGTCTGCATTTTATTTTATTCCTTATTTCAATATAATCCAAGTCGGCGTTGTATCATACATACCAATTGGCACCTGTAAAATACCAGTTACATATCTGTATACACCCCCACACCCTTTTTCTTCCTCATCCGCATTCACAGTTTCCATACTACAATCCATGAATACATATTTCGGAGACACCATGTTATAAAACTCCGCACTCAGTGTCCACCGTCCATTATTATTTGCCTGCACATAATCTGCATTTAGTTTATCATAATTTTTCTCTATAATATGGTCCTCTAATGGATGGGTTATTTTTGATAAATATAACATGGATTCTTGATTTGCCTGGATTCGAAAACAAATAGAACCGTTGTATTCTTGATATTCCCCAATTGCATCCGTTTCATCATCCCACGCATGTAATACCTTGAAACTAAGCCCTAATGCTTCAAATTGATCATCTTCTTTTACATAGTTTACATTCGTTTCTTTTTCTAAAGTTTCCCGGAACATTTGCACAAAATCCGTGTTCTGCCATTCTTTTGCATCCCTCAGATAAGTTGCATACTGCTCGTCGTTTATATGCATCGTGTAGATCTGATCAATCTGAATTCCCTGCTTGTCCTGTAGAATTTCACAAAATGCATGTGCATTGCTATCAATCGGGCTTGTCACAATCCAAGCCGTTACATGATTATCATGTGCCCGGATGATTGCTCGCAGCTTTTGTTCATACCAGCCATATCCACCATCAATGATGATCAGATTATTATTTTTATCCTCGATTGTATAACACATACTTACTTCACTTGTATTCGGCCCATACTGTGTTACAATCCATCCACCCAGATCCCGTTGTTCAACATCCGCGCAGTAATACAGATTATATCCGGCTACATTTTTATAGATCTGGTATCCATATTGATTCAAAAGGTCTTCCGGCACCGTTTTATAATCTTCGAGCACAACAAAATCATAATTTTTCGCCATTGCCTGTGCAAAAATATAGTCATAATTTGGATTCTCAGAACGCATCTCATTCGCGATTCGAAGGCTCAGATCGTCAATGACATTGATATATCCTTCCACATTTCTGCCGTACATTAATTCAATGTCTCCGCAATATTGACGTATCTCATAACTTAAATTAAGTGCGGCAATACATTTTGGCGTTTCATCCACCGCCAGCATCTCATCACATACCTGTTGTACTCTGGCATCCACCTTCTGTTGATTGGATGCCTTAGCCATCCCAGAATGTGTATATACATTTGTGCCTTTCCATACAACCGCTGCCAGCACGAGTACAAATGCAATCACCTTTACGGCAATATGCTTTCGTTTTCTCACAAACAAAACTGTAGCATACGCAATTGCAAGGGTATTTGGCAACAGCCACATCAAACGCCAATAAATGATTTTGGAATATACATATTTGTACAGAATTGGGTTCAATACCAAAAAAGCCAGCAACACACTTGGATACACTATTTTCCGTCTGCTTTCCTTCGTTGCAAAAAACAGGTATATATATGCGACGATTGCAAAAAGCAGATACCCGCGATTTCCATAATATTCATTTACCCAATATATAATCGGCTGCATCCAAGCTCTCATGTTTTCACCTATTGTTATCTCTAAAAACTGCTATCATATTTCTTATGAAATACCTTTGCCTTTAAAAAGGAAATTCCTTTTCGGAACCAGTTTATCTTCTCCATATAGATAAATGGCAGTTCCTTCACATCTTTTTGTGAAATCTGGCCTGATTGAATCTGATAATCCAGCCATACATTAAATATAATTTCACTTACCCGTCCATAAAAACGGCTCTGAAATGCTGACATCTCCGGTTGTTTCTCACCAACCCTTTTTTCCAACTCAAAAAGAATCGCAAACAACCATGCACAATACGAGTCAAACAATGCACGCTCCATCACCATCATATTAAACATATAGCCAGAAGTTTGTTTGATCACTTTATCATAAGAGTTCAGATAATCCGGACATTGTTCTCCAATGATTTCCCGCACGCAATCCAAATGTTCTGCATAATGTGTGTGTGCATAATGTGAATACAATGTCTCAATATAATATTTACGCTTCTTTGGCACTACTATACGGTGCGTCTCAAAGATCTTCTCCATCTCTGGTTCAGTAACGATACACGCAAAAGGATCCTTACTTTTATTTTTCCCTTTGAAATAACGCCGATAATGTACAAGTCCCAGATACTCTGCTGGTATATTTTTCCAAGCGTAATAAATACCTGTCAATTCACAATAATTTGGATTTTTCGCTGATATATTGTCACCTTCATTATCCTTCTGATACCCCAGATCAAGCGGCGTTCCATCTGGATTTTTCTTTCCCTCTGCACCAACATGCAATGGCACATACATAGTATCTTCCGGCATACGATATGGTTTGTGTGCCGCTATTACAATCTTTATGTCTTTCTTACTCAATTTTCCTTCCTCCATACATATCCCGAAATCAATGTAGCAATGTTGAAATTCCAAGATATGCGATATTGACCAGACATGCACTCCACACCATTACCGCAGTGCGTAAGCTTTTCTTTGCAATTCCATATACGAATCCAAAACATCCAATCATAACCGTTGAAAGTATATAGCTCATACTTGTAAGAAGCGCAACTGCAAACACCGTAAGCCATACCATACAGATTGCTCCTTTTTGTTCCGCATTATATACTGTCTTTTCTTTCCATCGTCTATCATCTGGAAGTAATCGATACAACCGCAAAAAAGCATACAGAAGTGCCGGTATTCCAACCGCTGCCATAGTTGCTTTCCCCTGCCATAACCGGATTATCGTAAAAGTTTCCGCATTATAGATTGAAAAATATCCATACATATACATTACTAGTAGAAGAATCACAAACAAAGACCGGTATATATGTTTATCAAATAACTCGCCTGCAATCAACCAGAAGATGCACATCATCACCGCCAGCAATACCGGTGGTAAAAATGTATGCATCATGCTTGCCGCCGAAATGCCTGTTATCTTCGACAGATATGCTGCAAATACCGCCCACGGAGATATCACATCCTTGAACAAATCTCCGGTCCAGGATAATATCTCCTTCCCCGTGTTCACATCTGTAAGCAGCATTCGATTCGTACGAACTGTATCAACTGCATTGACAACAAATCGTGTATCATCCGCATTTGTGAGCTGTAATCGGAATGACTGTACAATCATATATATTCCAGTTGCAAGCATAAAAATGATTCCAACCCACGCAGATGGCTCTACCTTTGGAATTGTCATACTACGATATGTTTTTTTCACAATCCCATAAACAATAATCCCAATAAGGAATATAGAATACACAACAACATCCGCAAGGAAACTTACCTTCAACAGAATAAGCGGAACCGTGATAATCTGAAAAACTGCCCACATACTCAGATATCCCATGACAAAACTTCGAGGGATCGTCCCCCGCATGCTCAATCTGTTACATATTGCATTACCAACAAATACAGGCGCAATCCACAAAAACAAGATATATAAAACTATATTTCCAACGGACGCCGTCATCTCCAACCTATACCGATCCCTTTCTCTTCAACACCGTAAATACGGTCTTTATCAGTATCTTAATATCCAAACTAATACTAAAATTCATAATATATTCGTTATCCAATCGAACTACTTCTTCAAAATCCGTAATTTCACTACGACCGGACACCTGCCACATCCCTGTAAGACCTGGTTTCATAGCAAGACGGCTCTTATGATGCTGATCATACTGATTATATTCATCCACCGTTGGCGGTCTTGTTCCAACCAAACTCATATCGCCCTTGAATATGTTGATAAACTGCGGAAACTCATCAATGCTTGTCTTCCGCATAAACCTGCCGATTGGTGTTACACGCGGATCATCATCCATCTTGAACATCAAACCGGACATTTTATTCTGTGCCATAAGTTCTTTCTTCCGTTCTTCTGCATCCATATACATAGATCGGAATTTATAAATCTTAAACCGTCTTCCATTCTTTCCAACACGTTCCTGTTTGAAAAAGATTGGTCCTGGTGACTGTATAAAAATAATTGGCGCAAATATCACAAACAATATCGCCGTAATTGCTATCCCTATAATAGATACTCCAATATCCATCAATCGTTTAATAACCTTTTGTTTGAATGACATGATATTAATGCTTGTTGTAATTACCGTATAATGACTAATATTCTCTACAGCTGCATTCGGAGTTCCCGGAAGAATATTATTGATGCTTACGTGTACTACAACACCCATCGCAAGAAATCGTTTGGTGATTTCTGCAACGCCTTCTCCATCATACTCCAAAAATATCTCATCAATGATATTGGATTTTACATATTCATACATTCCTCCAGCATCTGCAACAACATCAATACCATCGATTTTCTGACCGGTCATATCCTTATCCAGAATAACGATTCCATGGATCAGGTAATTTCGATATCCACTTTCTGCCAACCCTTTTACCAGGCTTTGCGCATGTGCATGATTCGTAACAATAAGCATCTGTCCTTTTCCGCGCTCTTTGTCCTCATTGGAATATAATACTTTCTTTCTCACAAGACGTACAATATACATGGTAATTGTGTCAATGACCACAAACAACGCAAACAATATTCGAGAATACACCGAAGATTGTTTCGCAAAGAACAATATAAACAAAATCACTGCAAACATCTCTGCATTATGAATGATTACTTTTTTCAATTCCTGTATGGCATTCCGCATTAAAATTCCAGAATACCCTTCCGAAATAAACATGATGGATAAATGGATTAAAATAACCATAATATTCATCATTGTATATTCCCCTGGTGTGGAATTCACAAGCCTTCCAAGCCTGATATAATATGCCAACCAGTAAGACACCTCTATACAGATAAGATCCAATATGATGAAATCCAAATGTTTACTTCTGCTCGTAAATTTATTTTGCATGTTGTATCATCCCTTTTAATTTTTCCCATCCTTTGACACTGGCTGCCTTTTCCTGCACAATCGCAGCATCTGCCTGAATGGTATAATCAAACTCTATCAAATAGGTGTGTTCCTTCATGTTTTTAATATAAATCTGTGGATCGCCCTGTTCCATCACATACGCACGTTTGTCAAACCGGTATCCATTTGTCCGATACTCTAATTCATAAGATGCATTTTCCGTATATCCAACTGCCTTCTGAATATATACAACACACGGAATCTCACCCGGATCAATCCTTAAATTCCGCAAAGCATCAGGCAGCTTTCTTTGCAAATGAAACTCACCTTTTTCATCTGGATAAATACGGATGATATCACTTTCAGCTTCTGAATATCCTTTTCCCGTATCATAATACAGTTGAACCTGATTTGTTCCATTTTCATTTCCCTTAATTGCTTCTTCGAGATCCAGATTCATAACATACTGTCCCATTGTTCCATACAATGCATATAAATCGCTCCGATCTCTGTAGCAGTATTGCTGCAAAAAATGCAGTTCCATCTGCCGGTAAGCGGATACATTCTCAGGTGTAACTCCAAGCATCCGATTCATCTCTGTTTCATCAATGCTCGCACGGTTTGCATAATTCTCCAAATATACTTTACCCGCACGCCAAAGTAAAAAATCCACAGGAACCGGGAAGTCAAAGGTCCACTCATAATCAATCACTGTCCATGTATTCCCCTGTACCATAATGTTGGAAAATATTAAATCAATATCTACCCCTTTGGAAAAAGGTACAGATACCGGAAGTGTTATTTTCCCGAACGCCTTTTGATATTGTTCTATTTCGTCCTGACTTCTTTCTTCACAAACCGATTGTCCGCTCAAATATACATGTCGAATTTCGGAAGCATACTGTTTTACTAACTCCGCAAATCCATCCTTGTCATCATTTGCCAGACATGCATCTAATGCAGCCTCTAGTGTATCTCCATCTACATATTCAAATTCGATATATGCATCTGTAAGGTTTGCCCGATTTGCACACAAACGACTCCCTGCAAACTCTTTTTGCAACAATCCATATACCTCGTTCATATGTTCAATATGCGGACGTGCCAATCTTGTATCTGCATATTTACGCACAACGCGGCTTCCGTCCTCCCGACAAACAATATCGGTGCGAATCGCGTAGTCTGGATGACGTTGATTCGAATATTTTGTATAAATTAATCGCTCCATCCTACACTCCTTTGGCTACAATCAAAAATGAGTTTGAGAACTCTGGAAACATTTCTGCTCTAATCAATTCCCCATACACTTTATTTTCATCAAATAAACGCACACGATTCCGATCGAAATTCCGATGATTTACATTCAGTTCATTCTCATGTGGCAGATATTCATCCGAAAAGATCTTTTCAGGCAGCTTATAATCCGGGTATGGATAATAAAAAGTATGCTCAGAAAAACCAGCCTGTTCCAACATATGGGCTAACTCGTTTTTAGAAAATGTCCTCACATAACTATCTTTTGCATACCCTTCAATTCCGCCAAAAAATGTTGCTATATGATCTTCCCGGCATCCTGCCCAATATTTCAATCCAAATTTATTTTCTATCGCAAGAATAAGTCGCCCATCTTTGGTTAAATGCTTCTTGATAATTTCTAAAAATTCTGCATATGGCTGTTCACTATCAATATAACTACATGCATATTCAAATACACCAATCAACGTGATCACATCATATTTCTTCTCCAGATGTTGTTCCACTTCCTGAAAATTACCAACTTTAATTGTGATATTATCTGCTTCCTGATGCCGATACGCGTTAATCAGCGAACGTTTCATAGAAAGCTCCACCGCATCTACATTTTTTGCCATACGAGCAAGTACACCAGTAATTGCTCCACAACCTGCTCCTATCTCCAACACACTGTCTTCTTTTGTAATCGGCATGGATTGTACAATATTCTCCCTGACATTTGAAAAATGATACAAAATCGCCCAGGATTTTCGCTCTGCTATCACACGATTATACTCGGAAACCGGAACATTTTTTGCTATATCCAGCATTTCATCTTCAATTTCGCCGTCACTGTACAAATCCTTGCCAGGATAGTATGTGTCATCAATTGTTATGGAACCTATTTTCTGCATATATTCGTCCCTTCATAAGTCTGAACCGTAATCTTCGAGTTCATATCGTAATATCCAACCGTATTTTTATCTGACACGACTGTGATATTGCATACATCATATAAACGATGATATACCGTGAAATCCGTGCCATTATAACCAGTACAACCAAGCGAAAGAAGATACTCGCCTCCCTGCAGATTCATATCCTGCTCAAAAGATATCTCCATAATGGGACCAACCTCAAAATCAGTCTTTTCAAACATCGTATTTGTACCGGTAATTTCTGTTCCCTTTGGATCTTTGATGGACAATGCAAATATCGGATACTCAATTGGGGCATGCATCTGCACCTTCATACGCACTGTGAAAGGTTTTCCTTTTTCAATCGTATTGGTAATATTTCCACAGCTATCTACAATCGCATAATCAATAATCTCTGCTTTCTTATCACCATACTCAATGGCATTTTCATTTTGTGAAAGCAAATCCTTCCAGCATTTTGCTTCTTTTACAGATTTTGCAGCCTCCATACTTGGTGCCTTGGCAATATTTTCTGTTTCCTCGTCCACATGTTCCAAATCCAACTGACCAACCAGCACCTTTTTATACATGTCAACCATTTCTTTTGGACGTCCCTCTGCCAGTTTTACTCCCTTATTCAACAGCACAACACGATCACAATATTTACTGATACTGCTTAGATCATGGCTTACGAACAATATAGTTTTCCCCTGTTCTTTAAATTCCTCAAACTTTTTATAACATTTTGTTTGAAAGAACACATCACCAACAGACAATGCCTCATCTACAATCAAAATTTCCGGATCTATGTTAATCGCTACTGCAAAAGCCAACCGTACAAACATACCGGAAGAATATGTTTTAACCGGTTGATGAATAAACTCTCCAATATCTGCAAATTCCAATATTGAATCTAGCTTTGCATCAATCTCCTTCTTGGTAAAGCCAATCATAGTTCCATTTAAATACACATTCTCAAGTCCTGTGTATTCCATATTAAATCCGGCTCCCAACTCAAGCAATGCAGAAATACGTCCATCGATCTCCACATTACCACTTGTCGGATTCAGAACTCCGGTAATAATCTTGAGAATCGTTGATTTGCCAGAACCATTTGTCCCAATAATTCCAACACATTCCCCTTTTTTAATATCAAAATTAAGATCATGCAATGCATAATGTTCGCGATGCAATACTTTTTTCGTTAAACCCAGGGACTCCCGGAATCGATCGGATGGTTTATCATATAATTTATATAATTTCGTTACATTCTGTACACGAATCGCCGTCTCGCTCATAATTTATCTCTCTTTTTCTTATAACACATCTGCAAAATGCACCTTCAGTCGATTAAACACATTCACACCTATAACAAAGAATAGCAATGTAATAATCCAAAAGGCAAGTGTCCATAACGGCTTCTCCCAAAACCAAATATGATCCAGCAACGCATTTCGAAATCCATCTACAATATAATACATCGGGTTTAATTTAAATACTTTTGCTAAAGTTGGATGGTTCACCAAAATATCCGATATATTCCACATAATTGGAGTCATCCACATTCCAATCTGTAATACAATATTTACAATCTGTGTCAGATCCCGAAAAAAAACAACCACCGCAGATGTAAAATACGCCAATCCTAACACAAGCAGAAAGTTACAGATCATATAATATATAATCTGCAACAAATAAACACTTGGAATATATCCATTACACCAGCATAAAACAATCGTAAATGCCGTAAATATCACATGTACAAAGATTGCCGACAATACTTTCACCAGCGGTAATATATCGATGTTAAATACAACTTTCTTTACCAGATAGTTGTACTCGATCAATGCATTTGTTCCACCGTTCAACGCCTCCGAAAAAAAGAACCACGGAACAAGTCCTGCCATCAGCCACAGTACAAACGGGTGCCCGCTCGGTCTACCCTGGCGCAATCCCACGGTAAACACAAACCAATACACAACAACTGTGACAATCGGCTGCACAAATGCCCAGATCACACCCAAATAAGAACCAGCAAACCGTGTCTTAAAATCATTCTTCGCCAGATTTCCGATCAATGTCCGATTTTGAACTAATTCGATCGGAAGATTTATAAATTGTCGAAACCGTGAAGTTGTTTTCTTTTCCATGCCTATTTTTTATACTCCTTAATACCACTCCACTTGGTATCCTTCTCTGAGAATGTCAGATCTTCTACCGTCATTCCTTCTGGCATCGGCCATTCTACGCCAATTTCCGGATCAGACCAGAGCAGTCCGCCCTCATCGTTTGGATGATAGAAATCTGTACATTTGTAGCAAAACTCTGCATGATCGGATAATACAATGAATCCATGCGCAAAGTTCTTTGGAATGAAAAACTGTTTCTTATTCTCTGCAGACAAGCGAACGCCGAACCATTTACCAAATGTCTTTGATCCTTCCCGCAAATCCACTGCCACGTCAAATACCTCTCCACTTACAACACGCACAAGCTTATCCTGTGGATAATTGATCTGGAAATGCAATCCACGAAGCACACCTTTCTTAGAGCTGGACTGGTTATCCTGTACAAATGTACAATCAATGCCTGCCGCTGCAAAATCATTATAATTGTAGGTCTCCATGAAATAGCCTCTATCATCGCCAAACACAGAAGGTGTGATTACTTTCAATCCCTCAATCTCTACACCATCTGCTTCACAAGTCTCTACTGTGATTTTTCCAAATTTCTGTTCCATGTCCTTTTCCTTTCATCTATTTCTTATATTTTCTGTCCTTTTTTATTATTTAAAATAAAGTATAAATTTAAAATAGCTGTTAACAATAAATCCTTATTATTTTGATATACATAATTATTGAAATTGTAGCATATAGCTAGCAAAACTGCAAGTTTTAGCTGTTTTGTTCACAAAAACGAGATAGCCATAACGCATTATTTATATTCTTCCATTGTCTTCTCTTTTTGATAGGTATAAAATAATAAGTAATATTGGAGACGTATCGAAGTGGTCATAACGGGGCTGACTCGAAATCAGTTGGCCGGGGTAACCTGGCACGCGGGTTCAAATCCCGCCGTCTCCGCTAATAAAGAAAAATCCTCCCAACATTGCATTTCCCCTGCAACACTGGGAGGATTTGATTTTTCGATTAAATATCTGCTTCCTTCAAATATCTGCTTACCGCATCTGTCCAGACTGGAAGTGGCTCGAAGCCATTTTCTACAAGCTTCTTCTTGTCCAGGCGGCTGTTGTATGGTCTTGCCGCCTTACTGAGACCGTACTCTGCTGTAGTAACTGGCGTTACCTTCGTAGAAAGTCCATACTGGCGATAGATTTCCACGCAGAAATCATACCATGAGATATAGCCTGTCTTGGCTCCATTTGCGTCAGCACCCTCTGGAAGCTCTGCATTTGTGGCATGGTAATAACCATATTTTTCGGTCTCGCACATATCTACGAGCAGACGCGCTAAATCGTAGGTATACGTCGGCGTGCCGATCTGATCACAGACCACGCGTACCTCGTCGTGCGTCTTGCCGACATTGATCATCGTCTTGATGAAATTCTTGCCATTTAAACCAAATACCCACGCGATACGGACGATGAAATATTTCTCTAATATAGAAGAAACTGCCAATTCTCCGTCCAGCTTTGACTGTCCGTAGACATTGAGCGGCTTGTAATCTTTGCAATCCGGCTCCCAAGGCGTCGTGCCCTGTCCATCAAATACATAATCCGTTGAGAGGTACAACATCTTGCAGTCCAGCGCCTTGCACACTTCTGCAATGTTTCTTGTGCCGTCCACATTTACCTTTTTTACGGTCGCCTGCTTGTCCTCATCTTCGGCTGCATCCACGGCTGTCCATGCTGCACAATGGATCACAGCGTCCGGTTTGATCTCCATGATCTGTTTCTTCACGGCTGCCTGATCAGTGATGTCCAGACTTACATATGGCATTGTCGTAACTGCAGACCCATCCTGCACGCCTGCATAGGTCTCTCCGAGATCGGAACCCACGCCTTCGTGTCCTCGTTTGCTCAGCTCATTCATCACATCATGACCAAGCTGTCCATTTACACCCGTTACAAAAAATTTCATTTTTGATATCCTTTCCATTCAAATCTTTTTATATTTTTTCAAAAAATTTGTCCCAATTTTGATTTTCTTTTTCCATTTTAACAACCATCTATGTGTGCGTCAAGCGATGAAAATCGTCATTTTCGACTTAATTTTATTAAGTAAAATTCAAAGTATGCTCTCCAGCGCGTCAATTATGCCAGACCCCTTGTTTTTTTGCTCACTTATGCTACGATGAGGTTGTCCGAGGCAAACACCCTTGGGCAGGAGGAGAGCTGGGGTTATTGATGTTCGAAAGCAATAACTTCAAATGTGTGTTTACATAGAAACCGGACGGAATGGGGAACCGTCCGGTTTTGTATTTATCTTTTATCTTCGCATTGCATCCCCCCTACATCTCGATTATAATATCCTTATATTACTTCGGAAGAAAGCGGGGAGCTACAATTATGAAGATCATCTTTTGCAAATGGGGAAGCATCTGCGAGAAGGGAATCGCAAATGCGTTGCAGCGGTTAGGCATTACAGTTATCACAATGAACCGCAAATTTGAGAGCGTTGATTACGACAAAGGCTATCTCGAAGCGCTGGCGGATCTGATTCAGAAACATCCAGATGCGTCCTGTGTGTTCTCCGTGAATTTTCAGCCAATCGTAGCGCGGTGTTGCAAGGTGTTTAAACTACCGTATCTGTCCTGGACGGTCGACTGCCCAAGCTTCCAGCTCTATTCCGAGACGATTGCCTACCCCACAAACCGAATCTTCGTCTTAGATCGTATGCAATGGGAGAAATTCGCCCCCGTCAACCCAGACTGTATCTTCCATCTGCCGATGGGCGCGGATGTTGCAACATGGGACGAAATAAAGGTAACCGCCGAAGATCATCAAAATTACGACTGTGATGTTTCTTTTGTCGGTTCGTTGTACTCTGAGAAAACACGCTACAATTCCATCGAAAAAGATCTGCCGGATGCGATGCGCGGCTATGTCGACGGACTGATTGCCGCCCAGTTAAACGTCTATGGGTACAATCTGTTGGAGGATTCCATCACTGACGAATGGGCGCAGGAATTCAAGAAATATGCCGATTGGGCACCGCTTGGCGAAGACTACGCGGAAGATGTGAAAGGCATCGTTGCCGACACCTATCTCGGCTACAAATGCACCGAGCAGGAACGCATCCGCACCTGCAATGCAATTGGCGCGCATTTTGAGGAATTATGGGAACAAGGGATAAACTATCAATTTGACCTGTGGACGCTGACTGATACCGCACCATTAAAACATGTCCGGTGTCGTGGCGGCGCTGATTCCAACAATATGATGCCGCAGATCATCAAATGCAGCAAAATCAACCTGAACATGACAAACCGCCCGATCAAAACCGGACTGCCACTCCGTATCTTCGATCTCATGGCATGTGGCGGCTTCGTACTGTCGAATTATCAATCTGAAATCCCAGAGATTTTCGTCCCGGACGAAGATATCGTCCTCTATGACAGCATCCCGGATATGCTCGCCAAAATCGACTATTATCTGGAACATGATGATGAGCGGAAACAGATTGCGAAGAATGGATACGAGAAAGTGAAAGAATATCACAGTTACGATGTAAGAATTGTGACCATGTTAAAAACAGCCGGGATTATTTAATCCCGGCTTGTAATCATTATGGATTCCCTAAAACGACTTAACACCTCCGACATCAAATCAGACATATCTCGCGATGATCTGACTCTCATATTCTGCATCGTGAATATCTTCCACCTGATCTCCCCCAGCAACCTCATTGTTGTACTTTGTCTTTACCTCAGTTTTTCTGCCTTTTCCAGCCAAGAACCATTCATATTCAATATCCACATGACCGATATCTAACGCCTGATATCCTTCAATTGCCAAATCATATGCCAGAACCGTTGCTGTTGGTCCAAGTGCAACCAGCACCAACTTATCCTTGCCTTGCTTTTTGGTTTCTGCAAGCAATTCCTCATATCGATCAAATGCATGTTCTGCCGGTCCCAAAATTCTTACAATGCTTTTCGCTCCAGCAAACAAATCATTTCCGATGCCAAGACGACTTTTCTCCCCTTCCACAATCACCAGGTTCCGCCCCTGCCATATCTTCTTCAACGCATCAAATCTCTGTTTCGGTGCGTCTGTATTATTATCATGATAACTGGCATACGGGCGCGTCACATATGCATCGTAATATGTCCGATCCATATCTAACAAATCATAATTCTGCTTGCGCACCTCTTCCGTCAGATACGCACGGATATTGTAACGGCACTCTGTATTATACTTAGATAAATCCCCATAAATATCTGGAATTCCTAATAAAATTTCTTCGTTCTCCATATGTAAAACTTCCATAAGCCGTCTGGCAAGCTCCGCATCCGCATGCTGAAACTTCTGCCGGTTTACACCGGCGATTACCGCAAACTCACCATCCCCGAACCGAGCCATAGACTTCCGCTCAGATATGATTTTATCAATTGCTTCCTGACCTGATCGTATCGTTGGCAGCTGCAACTTATCCTGTGTGGCAAGCACTTCGTATTTCAGATTGTCCACAGACAGATTCATAGCATATTGATTCGTCGACAGCTGTGCAATCTGCTGCTTGCACGCATTCGTAAGATTCGAAAGCATCGTCTGTAATTCGCCGACCTTCCGTTCCAGTTCATCTATCTGCATTTTATCTGTCTGTGTTCTACACATGCGCTCTGTAACCTGTTCAGCAAACATTGGCACATCAACACCCGAGATACAAGAAATTCCATACAGATCTGCCATATCCATATATCTTACATTGTCCGTACTACGATTCGTAATATATCCATCTACCTGCCCAAACAAGCTCCTCTCATCTTCAGGATTGGCAACAAATAGATTCACATAGCAATCCACATCCTCATACTTTGAGAAGATATCATCTAATCTCTCTAGCTTTTCCTGCAGATCAGCATCTTCCCTGATATACAGCAAAAGTTCGTAATTCGTATCTGCATAACTATTTACAAATGCTTCAATCACATTTGAATATGTCGGATAATCCTGTTCAAAATCCGGTATATACAACAATCTCCGATCTGGTCCGGACTTTGTCTTCTCCATTGGAATAATATCCGCCATCGGAATCTGTTGAAGTTCCCGCTGTGCATCCGGCAGAAATGTCTCTATAAAGGTATCTATATCTCCATACAGCAATCCAGCCGCAGCACGTACCTTCTCTGCAGTCCAATTCCACCACCGGATCAGTTCCAGCGCTTCTATTTGTCTCTCTTCAAAACGATAGCCAATTACTTTTGCAGGATTCCCTGACACAATCGCATATGATGGCACATCCTTCACAACAACTGCTCCCGCTGCCACGACAGCGCCATTGCCAATCGTTACCCCGCTCATTATTGTAACATCATCACCGATCCAGCAGTCATTCATAATAACCACCTGACCTTTACGCCTGATTCTCTCTGGTCTGCGATATGGAGCCCCATTAATCCGCCCCTGACAGACACGTCTATAATCGTGATTCATATCCACAATTATCTTAACATCGCCCGCAATTGACGTATAACGTCCAACCTGCAGATTATATATCATGCCGGAATCAAAAACGACCTCTGCCCAGGCTTCTTCAATATAACTGTCTCTGCCAATCACCAGCACAGGGAAATTCTTCTGTTCACCCAGAACATCACTCATATATGCTGTATCCGTCTGTACACTATTTTCAGGTATATTTAACTTTATGCGCATGATTTTCTCCTCACGTACCAGATTATACTAATATTCTATCTCTGTCGAAGCAAGCATCACAGGTTTCTCGCGTAACGTAAACTCATGTACATACGGAGATGGAGAACCATAATACGCATCACCGTTCATCGCCAGACGCTCTCGATAAGCCGCGAGATCTTCCTGCTTCTGCGGTTTCTCCAACGTACACCATGCCTTGTTTGTCTCTGCATAAGTACGAAGCATTTCTGTTAACCTCTTAACCCGCTGCAGATCAACCTCCCAGTCCGATAATCGTGGTGGATAGAAGCATATCTGCACCTGCAAATTCTCATGGTTATCTGCAAATATCTGTAGTCTGGATTCCACATGCGCAAGTGCGCGCTTTCCAAGATTGGCAAGCTCAGTTTCTCCGATGCAGTAAAGGATCGTCTTCTGGGATGTACCCTTTCCTGCTTCACTCTGGAATACAAACTCCGATACAGAGATTTTCCGCTCCCAGATTGCCCTGTATGCTTCTCCCGAGAATTCCACCAGACACTCCAGATACCGCTGCCGCATGTTCTCCGACTGCACATAGATCTGATCTGCATACATAAGTGCCGGTGCCGTCACATAATGCTTCATGTTATATAGATCCGTTGTGTCCTCTGCTCCGAATTCCTTCACCTTATACGCCGGAACATAGATCAGATTCTTCGTATACTTCCGAAGATTTCCCGCATAGTATATCGGCGAAATCGTCAGGCATGGATTCTCACCATCATACGGATCCTGAATATATATCGTACCCGGTGCCAGAAGTGCCAGATTTACCTTCTGCCATGGCATGAACTGTATATTATCTGCGAATTCTCCGTACAGATTCTGTATATGATCTTGTATACGCATTGTGTTTGCATCTTCCGTGTTCTGCCCATACTCTGCATGTCCATAAACGTCTTTGAATACTGTCGGCACACAGACGATATATACATCCGTATCTGCCTTTTGCCGTTCCTCATCACATAGATGTTCATACGCATGCCATTCCCGCATCCCTGTACATATAAATAGCACAGAGCGGCGTGCAATGCAGAATTGCTGTATCTCCGCTTTCATCTTTGTATAGCTGCGAGCAAACGCCTCATACGAAGCACGAACTGTTGCATCTGCTTCCGGCACATCGACTGACTGCTGTCCTGCTTCCGGTGCGCCCGGTTCCTGTAAATGGGTATTCAACTGCTCATACGACGCATACAACGCATCACAGTATTCCTGTATCTTCGCAACCACTTTCTGCACGCATGGATTTGTTTCCCCACGTACCTCTTCGAGCAATGTGCCAAAGTCTACGACCAATTGCTGTAATTCCGGCAACACCGATAACACATCCTCATACTGCTGCTCCTGAATCTGTGCCGTACAGTTCTCCATCATCTCATCAAGTACCGATACATATTGTCCGGCAATGTCTGTAAGTGTCTGCTTCTCTACATCATTTTCCTGCTTACAGGATGACTTCTTATCCACTTCCTTGCACACACGACCTGCGTTGTCACACAATAAATTCTGTGATATACCATCGAATGCATTTGCATTCCTGCACACATGGCCTGTGCTGTCATATAACATCTCTGGCTGGAACGCAAACTCCGGCAGAGGAAAATCCGCTACCGCCTGCAGGTTCTTGCGCTGCCCCTCAAAATACGGATAGTCGTGTCCACCCCAGACCTTCCGTATCGTCATATAATCCCCATAACGATAGCGAAGTGCCGTGTCATAATCTGCAGGCACCGGTATCGTAATCTCTTCAAACGGCAGCCGCACAAGCGTATCATAGCACTTCTTTGGCAATCCCCGATTTCCTTTGAGCACCCACGGAAAGATCTGTGCAACCGCGTCCGATTCATCTGCTGATACACGCGCCATCTGTAATTCCGCAAGCCGGTACAGGGAAATTCCAAGTTCCCATGCATTCTTTGACCTCGGCAGCTTCGTCTGGTATTTATTTTCAAGTTCCTGTAAAAACATTTCTCTTACAGAATCCTGCATGCGCCCCTCTATGATCTGATCTGCCACCGCCAGAATATGCTTGATCTCCTCGCAGCGCGCTTTCTCCTGTTCCTCGTCCCGGTACAGATAATCCATCACGAAGATATCAACCGTTGCGATATATGGGAAATTATGATACTTGCGCAAATGCTCTTCTTCAAAACAAATCTGATTACAGTTCACCACACGCGACAAAAAGAGCCAGTGATTCTCCTTCGTTGCATAATCGTGAATCGCAAACTCTCCCGGAAGCTCATCCTTCGCCACTTCCTTGAAACGCTCATAATCTTCGCGTAACATGCCGATATCCAGATCATCATCCCACGGCACAAATCCACCATGGCGCACGGCACCAATCAGCGTCCCCCACTCCGCGAAGTATCGAATATTATATTTTTTACAGATGCGGTCAATCTCTGCAAGAATCTGAAGCTCTGCCCCCCACGCCTGCTTGATTGCCGTCGGCACGTAAAATCCGTAACGCACCTCATCCTGATAAAATTCTGTGGTTAATTTCATTGCATCCATTTCCTGTAACTACCGAAAAAATCTCGCATCTGAATATTTTTCTATAAAAAATATTCGCGAAACAGTTTTTATCTATAGAAAAAGTCGCTTTACTCGTTCACACCCATGATCTTCACATAGTCTTCCGTCTTGTCTCGCATGATTGTAAGCCCCTGCATCAGCTGCTCCATCGGAAGTCGGTGTGTAATCAACTTCTCCGGATGCACACGCCCTTCTGCGAGCGCACGCACCACATAATGCCAGTCATCATCCTCACTGCCGGTAAAGGACGAATTCCACGTACCGGATACGCGAAGCTCATTCCGCAAGATTTTCCAATACACCGCTTTCGGAAGCGTCATGTCTGAATATGGATTCCCCACAAATACAATACTGCCACCCGGTGCAGAAAGTTCTACCGCGTGCTGTACCGTCTCGTTTTTCCCGACACACTCAAAGAACAGATCTACTCCGACACCATCCGTCCGTTTCATAAGCCAGGCAGCGGCATCTTCCTTTCTCGAATCGCAGAAATTCTCCTCCGGAATTCCCAGTTCCCCGACATGGAGCTTCTGTGCATCTTTATTTCCGATCACATATAAATCCTTTACACCTGCATCCTTCAGGAACATCGTAAGAAGCAGTCCAATCGTTCCAAGTCCCCAGACAGCAACCCGGCTCTTCGAAATATCCCCCGCCAGCGCCATGCCTTTCCGCATCGCATGTACAGAAACCGCCATTGGCTCCAGCATAGCAGCCTGCTCGTAAGTCACGCCCTCCGGCAACTCAAGCAGGTTCTTCTCTGGCACTGCCACATACTCCGCAAAACCGCCATCACACCGGGAACCAAGATAATTATAATTCCGGCACATCTGGTACTGTTTCTTCTGACACGGTCCGCACGTCCCACACGGAATCAAAGGAAATATACCAACCGGTTTACCCTGCCATTTCGCATCCACATCCGTTCCACACGCACAGACCTGTCCGGAAAACTCGTGTCCGATAATAATCGGATGCACATGCGCCCCTGTCACAAAGGCACGGGGAATATCCGAACCACAGATACCCGCTGCCTTGACCGCAACCAAGACTTCATCTGATTTTGGCTGTGGCTTCTCTGCTTCTTCGTAAGTCATATCATTCGGGTTATGTAATATCCATGCTTTCATATGTGGGTTCCTCCTTTGTCTAATCTAACGTAATTCCAAAAGCATCTAACACTCTTCTGGAACTCTGATCATCATCAAACTGATGTAATATACTACGTATATGCTCTCTCTTTTCCTTCGAAGAATCAATACTAGCCCCCATTTCTTTTACATATTCAATAAATTCATCTACTGAGAAAATTTCCTTCCCTGGCAACCAATTCCGAATATTATCGAACACAAATCCCCGACTCGAACTATACTCTTCGACATCATCTAAAGTAAACGCAATTGGTCGATTTAATATCAGATAATCAATAGCTGCAGAAGAATAATCGCTTATTAAAGCATCTGCCCATCCAAGCAACTCATTTATCTGTATATCTGCTTCTACCAATTGATCATTCTCTATCAAAACAATGTTAGACAAATGTCCACAGCATACACTGTTTTTCTTCTGAAATGGATGAAGCTTTATCACCATAACCATATGATTCTCTGCTAAAATCGTATTTAGATTATCCAAATCCTTCTGTCGATAAATAACAGGGAGCCCTACCTCTGTCTCAACTACATGCTCATTTAATATCTTTAACTGTTCTCTCGCTGTTCGAAAGGTGGGTAACCAGAATATATATCTATCACTGTCCGGAATTCCTAGTTGCTGTAATTTTTCTTTCGAAACTGGATGAAACAGCAGATCCTCCTTCGGATACCCTGTTATGATCACCTGGTCATCTCTCAACCCATAGATATCCCGATGAATCTCCTTATACTTCTGACTGATTACAATGTTATATTCATATCTCCTCTCGCAAGGAATAAAGTTTGTCCTTGTCTTGAATCCACATCCATGCCATAACTGGATACGTATCTGATCCTTCCTACAATTACGTGCAAATCCATATGCATCGGTGCAGAACAGATACTTTGCATGACATAATGCATCATAATACCTGTCTCTATCCTGTTTATTCTCTGTCTCAGACCAATCGAAGGAATAAAATTTAACATTCTTATAATCCTGATATCGCTTAAATTCATCTGGATTTTTTACAAGCCAAATTAATTCATATTTTTCATTGTAGTTATTTGCAAGCATATATTCAAAAACTGTCCTTGCATTATCAGTAAAATCCATACCTTTCACATAGGCAGATGCATGCGGACCACTACGGAAGATAACTAGATTCCTAAGTGAGTCACTTTTATACTGCTCTCTGTATGTAAGCTCATATTCCGTCTCCTTGTTGGCAAAGAAATAGATACTCTGATTATTTGCCACAACTTCTGGTATATTCCGGAGCTTATCGAAAGCCTCTAAATAATAATCACTTGTGATTAAAATACTACTCTGATTATAATCTATGTCATTCAAATAAGACGTATCTTCAACAGATACCTGCCTGTCCTGTATATTGACCTCTCCCTGATTTCTCTTATAATCATCTACTATACACGTAATTGAGTTATAAATGTCCGGAAACCGTGCTTGCAGTTCTTTCAAGTAGCTATCGGAATGTTCAATACAGATAATATTTTTTGTTCGGAGTTGTTTTTGATTCTCAGCCGTTAAATGTCGTAGTTGCATATTTATATACCTCTAAATTACTTATTTTTTTATATATATAATCCCTTGTCAATAATTTCAACATGATCATAATTGTTATTGTTCATTATAACAGCCATCACACTTCCACCTGAAATTCCAGTTACCAAGCAATCACACGTTGCCAAAATGCTAATTGTTGTCAGATACTCTTCACCACGTAAATATCTGTCATTGGCTCTATTGTTCTCAATATCCGATATCCATTGTTTACCTGTATTTGTATATCTAATCTGGTTTGTATATACTACTTCATCACCAAATTCCTTCTTGAAATATTCAATTGACTCTGCATCTTCCGTACTCAGAAATACTTTTTCACATTTCCATTCATCATACTTTTTCCTTGCTTCAGTAACTAATTCTTTCAACTCTGGTTGAATCGGATGATGTTGTAATTTTAATGCATTCATATCTGTGCCACGATACAACACTCCTAATATTGGAGATGCATCTCCTAGCTGTTTTTTTCGTTCCTCTCCTATTCTATCTCGCAAATCTTTCTTTATATGAATATACTTTCTGTATAACTCCATCATTCGTTGAATATTATATTTCTTCTGATAATTCTCTTGATAACATGGATCATCATAACCTAATATCACATTTTTACTTCGATAAGCTTCTTCTAATGAATAGGACGATAACGACTCATAATAATATTCCCATGCATTTTCCACGCCGATCTTATCCTCTTCCAAATATTGATTCGGAAATGATTGTAGATCAACTACCGGAATCCATCCATTTTTTTCTGCTCGATCCAGCTGCTCTAATACAGAAAATACTAAAGATAATAATCCATTCTTTGTCCGTATCTCTTTCGACATAATATAAAATGTTTTATCCGGATTTTCTTCTCCCAAGCTAGTTTGAAAAGGAATACTGCACCACGCATCTCTAAGCATTATTTTCCTCGCATCAACACCCATATCCTTTGTCAAGTATTCTAATATTTCTTCTCCATATATACTTGTAACGAGAATATAATCAACCTGATAATTCTTAATGTCTGACGGCATAATGAATGGAACCAGTTTCGCCAACTTCCCATTTTTCTGCTCTATATTGGTATCTGAACAACCGATTATATTGTATCTTCTGTTCAGATAGCAATATGCTTTTCTGCCATTCTCGCCTAACCCATATATAATTGCCGATTTTGCTTTTACTTTTTCCAAACTAATATCCATATATATAATCCCGAATGCTCATTTCTTTTAATACATTTTCTATTTCTTCCTTATAAGGATAATTAACCGAAATAATGATACCTATATCTTCCAACCCCTGTAAATCACAAACTGATTTTACATCTTTTCCCTCAATTTTATTGATTTTACCCTCTGTATCGGTAACAACATACCCTGCAAAATCATATCTATGATTTACAAGATACTCCGCCATATTTTTTCCATAAACACCTGCCCCATAGATATATACATGTTTATGGTTTTCACAAAATTCACGAATTTGTTGTTCTCTCCAATCCAAGTTTTTTATTTGATGCAGGTTCAATACTTGCTCTCTTCTCTGTAATTGTTCATACATCACCCGCATATCCGATTGCACCCGCACTAATAATTGTGCTGCAATCTTGTCTGTCATAATCACTCCTGTTTTATATCCCGCATCCTGCGCTACATATCCCAGTACCCGTTCTATTGCATGACTTATTGTTCCATCAATTGGCAAAGGTTCTTCTGGAAAATCCTCGTATTTCCATCCATGTTCAAACAACTTCTTCAATGCATCTGTCTTCGCCCAAAACACTGTCCCCAATGTAAAAACAGGCTTATCCCTTGAAATATCGCACGTAAGCTGCATTTTTTTTGCAAGAGCAATCGTCTGCTCATAATCATTATCCCACGCCGAATTGCTATACCATTTTGTATAAAAATCACCATATGGCGCAGGAGGAACAAGTAATCCCAAATCATCATTCTTCCGCAAAACCTTCAATACATTATTTACATAATGTTTATTCGCAATTGTGTTTTCCCACAATGAATATTTCCATATCTCTACTTCTTCGCGCAAGTACTCATGGTTGGTTTCTTTGTCGTGTAAGAAACAGATATATCTGTAATTTCCTATGTACGACTTCGTTTCAACTAATAACGTTGATATATCTCTTCCTCTGTTTTCCTTAATATTACAAAAAACATTTTTTCTCCGCAGATTATCCTGAATTATTCCAAGCGAGTCTGTTCTAGAAGTATAAATATATACATCAATTTCTTCAGCAATAGAATTTATATAATCCATATATTGGTTGATTGTAGCTGGATAATATAAATTAACTACAATACAGGCTTGCTTACATTCATCTTCCAAATCCCCATCTGCGTCTATGTTCGTCGGAAGAATATAATTCAAATATTCAGATTGATAAATATCATATATGTTATTCAATTAATCGCTCCTCAAATACATTAATAAAGAATAATATGTATAAATTAAAATATTGTTTTTATTTTTCCCATAACATATTGTTTTGAGAAAAACCGATCATACACTTCTCGTGCTTTTTTCCCCTCTTCCCTTAAATCGCCTTTCAAAACACATAGTTCCATTATTCTTGCTAACTGCCGATAATTTTCATTTTCAAACACAAACCCCCCCTTATTGTCCCTAAGATAAATATGTTGTCCCACTTGATTAGACACTATACAAGGAATTTTATACTGCATGGCTTGTGTTACAACAATAGGCATTGGGTCATCCCTTGATGGGCAAACCAACACATCTGTTTGAGAATAAATATCCAATATTTCCTCTTGTTTTTTTTCTCCCACCATACTTATTTGCGGAATTTCTTTTATCATATTGTAGTCGTCAACTTCTGCATCAGGGCACACCATAATTACTTTAATTTGATTTCTAATATTCTCTTCAAGACTTTTAACCGCTTGGACCAATATGTCCACCCCTTTTCGTTTACGATCGGAACCTATAAAACTAAACGTAAAAGAATCTGATTTATTTTTTTGAAGTTTATACTGATCGGGCAAATAGTAAATCATAGAACCTATCTCTTTATCGGGATAAAAAAGATGGAACATACGAAACACCCTATCTCCTACCCCATAGTATTTTATATGGTCATCCTCATCTGGCAATTTATATTTCTCATACATTTTTTCCTGAGATTCATGAATCCACCAGACTGTCGATATCTTTAACCCATTTATTTTTTTTTCAAATTCTGTCAATACTAATGTACCAATTAGAATTATATTGAAGTCACGTAAAAAATCGTGAAATTTTTTTGAATTTTCGTTCAATGCAATATTATCTATATATGGTATATTCTTCTCGTTAAGTTCTTCACATATAGTACCACTGTCCAAAATACCATAAACAACATTCCAGCCCAATTCTCTTAAAAGAAGCGCATGATTCATTAATGCAATTGGAACACCTGTCCTTTTCCCGGAATGTGACATTATAAATATTTTTTTTCCTTCATTATCCCATTCTGTACAATTGAATTTTTTATTTCCAATATGCATCGTAATATCTAATTGAAATATATCTCCTATATCTTTATAAGACTTAATTTTTTCGCCAGAAACACCATCTCCTAATAACTGCTCTTTCATCATTTCAAAACTGTCTGTCATGATGATAACATAATCGCAATCCTTGTACGAAACCTCAGAAGGGTATTTGATTCGATAACCACAACACTCTTCATTATGCTTATCCTCACTATTATCAACAATTTCCGTCACATACTTGAATTTAATTTGCATTTTATATTTTCTAAAAATTTCTCCTGTGCCGAACAATATAATTTTCATACTCATTCCTCATATCTTACTTCAATATTTCCATCTAAAATTTGCAGAAGCTTAAACATATAACCAGTATCCGAGGCACTTCTATTAACCGCTTCATAAAATTCCGTCTGTCCCGGATATAACTCTAGCTTAAAAGCGTTTTGCAGCGTTGAATCAAATGGAACAAATAGGATTTTTTTCTTATGTTTTGTCTGCGCAAATTTACGTGCCCATTTATATTGTTTCGTATACATTTCAATTAGAAGATTATCATAATTTACTTTTATAATTCTATTATCCCATCTTTCTTTTGCGATTTCTGGATCCGAATCATGATTACAATGTATTTTTATATCTCCCAATTTCATTACAGGATACTTCAAATTACTATGTGTGTCCATTTTATAGCAATCAAATATCAATTTTTCAGACAAATATGCTTTCAAATCAGATATACATTTTAAATAATCTCCATCTTCTAAAAACAGATTTTTAAATGGAGACAAACACTCAAGTCCAAGCGTAGAATACAATATCCCGCCCCAGCAATTATTGGAAATGATTGAAATTTTATTATTCTTTATTTTACAATATGCATCGAAATCAAGGTTCGGTATATTAAGAACCTTATATGAAATAATTTTATTCTCCGCAATTCCTGATTCAATTGCAATCTGCATAATTTCCTTATAATGCAACTTGCTCATAACAATCAATAAATCAAACGGGATCGTGTTCAAATCATCCATTTTTATTAGATTCCAGCCATCTAATCTTTTGTAATCTGGTAAAAGAGAATCGGTAATTCCAATAATCTTAATTTTATTAGTTAATTCAAAATATCTTAATGAATTGATATATTGATTATATAATTGTCCTATTCCCCATAATATTATTTTTTTACACATTCTTTTTCACATTCTTTTCTAAAACAAGGTATACAAATTGAGCATTGCTTTATTCTTACTAAGCATTTCCTTCCTTTGAAAATGAACCGTATTGTTTTGCATTAGCAATATATGCGTTAACATAGCTTTCAAACGTATACTCTTTTTTTTTATTCTCCCCGGGACATAGCAATCTATTTTCATCTATTTTTAATCCTAAATGTCGCACAACCGATGGATAAACGGGCATTTCGTGAATTGCTAGTACATTCTTTTGCTGTAATTTAATCTTTTCATCTATCCCTAAATGATATAAAATTCTTCTCGCAATTTCTTCAATTACTTCATTTACCGGATGAGTGGGAGAATAAAATAATAATCTTTGTTTATAGTTTTCTTTAATATAATCCCATATCGTAACATCACAAAATCTTTCTGCTCTTTTCAATATCTTAAAACAAGAAGACTCATATTTATCAATCCAACTTTCTGTATAAAAATCTTCATCCTCTAGTTTTCTCATACACTCTTTCTCCTTATGTTGCTGCAAAAATCGATTGATGTTTTTATCTTCCCACGTAAAAACATTCCAATCTACAAATTGTCCTCGATTTGCACATGCCTGTGGGAAATATCCCATAAAAAATGCAGGAGTAACCTTAATTATTTTGCAATCATTCCTAACGGCATTTATTACATCTTTTGAACTATATCCCTTTATAACATCTAAGTCTTCGTTTTCATTTAAGATAACTACATCACAGTTACGCCATATATCCAAATTATCAATTAAGATTTTATACCTGTTATTATAATCATTTATCGTAGGCATTGATATGAATATGTAATTATCTTTAAATTTTTTACTGGTGTTTAACAATTGTCTATACAAAATCATATGACATTCTCCATAACACCCAACTAGCTTTTTCCCATTTGCAAATGTATGTAACCAATATATTGGATCAAATTTATCCGAACGAATTTCAAAAAAACCAATGTCAATTGTATCGTATTCTAACAACGAAACAGGTAAATAATCAAAATAAAATCTTTTTCCAATATTCTCTAAGTAGTTTGCAACCTCAATCCATTCTTTCATCGTAATTACAATATACGATTCCCCCCCTATGTTATTAAAATAATAATCTGGATTAACAATTATTATCTTTGTGTCTTGTTGTGTTATTTTTTCTCCATATCGTACTTTATTGTCTAAAAATAATTTTACGTTATTATATTTTTTAGCAAATTGTATTCCAAAATCACCTGCGCCAAAAGCAACAACCTGCTTACCTATATACTTATTCATATCCATCACTTAATTCTCCAAATTCCAATAAATTTTTTCATCCACTGCGCCTCTTAAAATGTTATACTTCCTTTCATTTTCAAAACGATATTTCAATAAAACATTCTTTACAGCTTTATCATAAACATCTAATCTATCATTACTTTCCTCAATAATATCTTTTGATATTTCTATTATTTCTTTAACTTCTTTCGGTTTCTTGATTTGATCAAAACCATTTAATGGATTTAACCATCTATACATGTCATCATTTAATGACAGTTTATTAGAGAAAATACAATAAAAATTATGACAATAACTATTAAACTCATCATTAAATTGAATTTTTCTCTCCCATTCTGATGTAAATTCTTTTTCACTAATTGTGCTATTATTAGATATATCAATTCTTCCAACTGGTTTCTTAAAATACAACGCATAAGATATAAATGTTCCTATATCGCCAAACACAACTGCATCAGCCAATTCAAGCAACGACCGTTGTCGACTATTGAATTTAGCATCAAATCTAAATCCCGCACACACAACGTCCATCCCTTTTTCTATTGCATATCCGCAAATCGGATCATTTACATCCGCCCAATACACACAAAGAAAAATTTTTTTAAAGTTTGTTCCATACTCCAATAATAAATCATCAATAAATTTTCGTTTACTAAATTCACGATCAACATTTTCTATAGAATGTGGCATATACACTAACAATGTCTTACCGTTTTGTTGTTTCATGCATTCTATTTCTTCTCTACTATATATTCCTTTTGCATAATGAATGTATGGTCCAACTGAAAATACAGGAATATAAGGAAAATGTTTATGTATCACCTTTTTATAATATTCTCCTGGAAATATAACTGCATTTCTATATTGCATGCCTACACTGAATAAAGGGAAACAATCCTGGTGAGATACTATCGGAGCATATTTTAAATCCGAATCCCTAATTTCTGCATATTGTAGCAAATTCTGTACATTTCCATAATAACGTCCCTCGGAATTATACCCACGATAAAATAACGAGATTTTTTCATACTTATTAATATATTGAATTTCCTTTGCAAGATCTTGAAATTTTCTTATATCTTTTAGGAAATTTAACTCTCTTGTTCTCAAAGAAAAATTAGCTAAAATATTATTTTGCGCTTTATATAGCTGTTCATCCGTTTTTCCTTTTGTTATTATTGATTGCTCCTCTGATATATATATTGAATAATTTTTTATATTACAGCTATCTAATTGAGCAACAATTGTAAAATTATTTATTGGTGTCACCAAGATTTCATACATACTATGAATTTCAACTAATTCATCAAAAGAAATAACTTTTATACCATTAATATTGGTTCCCCATTTTTCTTTTGCATTGTCACAGAAAAATGCCACATTTTCTTTCCCATATTGAGCCAATGCCTTTATTCCCATTTTTCCACATCCAAAAATAATTTTTTTCATGCAATATCAAATCCTTTATTTTATCATTTTTATATAATCATTTATATTAATATTTTTATTTTCTTTAATTATAAAATTCCCATAATCTTGACATTTTAATGCATCATTATATGCCGTTTGAACAATAATTTTCTCTTCATTTATTTCTTCCGAATCTAAATTAAGCACTTTTATACTATCCCCCCCTGGTGAATAAATAAACACCTTGTTTTCCTCTACCTGAATATCATTATTATAAATTCCTGCAGATTGTACATTTCTGTTTACTTCTTCAGCGTGTATATCCTCAATCGTGTTTTCATAAATAATTTTAATATTCTCATCCGCAACAGGAAATAGAAAACATTTATTGTTTCTATATAATATTTTAAAATAACGTAAGCTATCATTTTCAGGTAATTTAATTGTATCTGTAAGATTTATTCGTTCCAATATTTCATAATTATTGATATCCATAAGGCATAAAATACTTTGTGCATCTTTACTATAATATAATATACATAGTTTATCTTCATACACGTCTATACAATTGACAAATTGAGCATCCTCAAACGCATTATACTTAAGCGAATTATTCCTACAATCCAAAGAAAAAATATAAATATTTTTCTCCTTTCTATTCAACCAATATATCTTATCTTTATATATACAAGTTCTAGTTATTCCCGAACTTCCTAATGAAATATCAAAGGTATAAGGAATTTCTATAACTTCCCTATTTTGTAGGTCAATGTTTAAAATAGGGCAATTATAGTCACGTGGAATAATCCAAACTCTATTATTAACATATTCAACATTCGATAACAAACCCGTTTTTCCTGAATAGTATTTCTGTCTTTCCACTCGATTATATTTAACGTCATATTTCCAATACTCAAATGATCTTCTTGAAAACGCATAAAGTGATTCTTTATCCTTAATCACCTTGCATATTTCCCAAGAACTAACCGATTCCCCGCCAAAAAAAGAGCACTTATATTCTAATTTATTTTCATTATTTAAGAAAAACAATCCATTTATATCTGACGAAGGAATCCAAAAACCTTCATTTTCCACATGTAATGCTGTAAATGTACTCACTCCCATTATTACCACCATTAATTCCTTTCAAGGCCTATATTTCTTAAATGTTCTATAAATTCTCGAACAGCACCATTGCCTCCTGTTTTTTTTGAAACAAATGTTGCTATCTCTATAACCTCTTTTGTAGCATCATAAGGGCAGCCAACAATTCCACCTGCACTCTTTATCGGAATCATACACTGTAAATCTAAAATATCATCACCGATATATGCCACTTGGGATAAACTATAATCACAGTTATCAACTTTTGATTTTTCTACCAAAAACTGATTTAGTTTTTTTAATTTATTATGAACTCCCTGAAAAACATATTTTATACCTAATTCATCACAACGTCTCTTAAGAATATTGCTATATCTTGCAGTTATTATAATTGGTATAACATTAATTTGTGGCAAGATATCCTTTATACCACAACCATCTTTCACATCAAATGCCTTGAAGCTTTCTCCTTGTTGTCCCATATAAATTTTACCATCTGTTAACGTTCCATCGACATCCATAACTATAAAACGTAGCATTAATTACTCCTCCTAATAGTTTTTTTCAAATCTAGATGGTGTTATGAATTTAATATCATAGTTGTTTTTCCTTGTTCTATAAAAATCTTCCATCATCTCCATAATCTCCTGATTTAATTTAACCGGCTCCTCCCTTTCTGCTGATAATTCCATATCTGGCAGAACATAATTCTGTCTATTTCCCAAATCGCAACTATAACCATCAAATCCTGCAATCGCTAATGTTTTTAGATTATAGTAATCCAAAAGTCTAAACAACATAATAGCCGAATTATCCATATGTTCCCAACCACACTTAATAAGACGATTAAACGAAATGATATCATTCTCCTCGCATTCTTGTTTTATGTTTGAAGTTATAATTTTTTTTACCTTTCTAAACGCTTTCCGATTTTCCCAATATTTGTATCTTTTTAAATTACTAAAATAAACAAAATCCATTTGAATTTCTTCACTAATAAAATTAATTCCTATTACAATTGAATTATTATCATTTATATATTTCTCTATTATTTTTTTATATGTATTGAGTGTTTTTCCTGGTATAAGAACAACCACATTATTATTATTCAAGATATTGCCCAAACGTAACATAGCTTTTGTATCATCAACATTCGACATCATATAATCCATATATGTCTGCTCTAAATAATCATAATCATAACGTTTTCGTTTTTCGTTTCCTATTTTATTTAGAATATAACGAATATCTTTTGATTGTATACTATTTTTCTTTGTTAAATATTGAACGTTATTTACATGTGCACCATACGCCCCTGCAATAAAGCATGGTGTACTATATCCCCACGAACATCTTGCTTTAATATTTTCCATGTATCCATCTATTACATCCAGAATAGCATCTATGTCATAGGAATAATTCATTCTAGAAACCATATATTGCGCAATCAATTCTGTTGGTGTATTTCCTGCTCCCCTCCCCATCCCGGCAATCGTTCCATCTATAACACACTCTCTTTTTCCAACAGTCATTCTTAAGAACTCCTGTGAAAGTGCATTTGACAATTGCATATTATTATGTGAATGAAATCCGATCTTACAGGTTGAAATCAAATTGTGATGAACAATTTCAAATACTCTATGAAGATCCTCTTGGTACATTGATCCAAACGTATCCACTATTGATAAGCAATATGGTTCAATATCATTTATTAGCTCTATAAATTCAATAAGCTCAATATCTGTATATCCCAATATATCTACTGGTTGTACAAACAATTTATATCCCTTTTTCTTTATCTCTCTGCAAGCATCTATTACTGCAAACCTCTCTTTCTTAAAAAAGCATTCTCTAACGATATCAATAGAATCACCTGTGCAATAATCTAAATTATCTATAGAATATCTACTATAATCAGCAAGCACGGCAAACTGGCAGCCATTTTTTTTACTTGGAATATATTTTTTTGCATCTTGCGAATTTAAATAAACTGTCTTTCCAACTCCACCCCCTTCATCTTGCAAAAAACCAATTTCAATATAATCAATTCTCGCATTCATCAATCCTTTAATTATACCCTTGATATTAGCCTCTCCAAAATTTTTTTCAATCAGATATGCACCATCTCTCAATGTACAATCTAACAATTTTGCGTGATTCATTCTATACCACCTACATTCTTTTTTTCACTATTGACATGTATATTGCATTCGCTATTTCAAAGTCTTCTGGATAATCAATATCTCTACTCTCAATCTCTGATACCTCACAAATAAAGGGATGTATTCCTACTCGTCTGTTGTATTTCAAAAAAGTATCCCTTGTAAAAACGTATGCTCCTGGTGTTTCTGAATAGATAGGAACCAAATCCTGTGTACGAGGAAAATTTTGGATATCAAAATTCAAAGCAGTTCCGTTCTGCCATAAAAATTCTTGTATTCTTTTTGCCATAAACGCTGAATCATATTCCCCCGACATTACAGCATCTATGCATTTATCAATATTTTCACTCGTTGTAAATGGTCCTGTTGCATGGGATACCACATAAATGTCCGCATCTATTTGTTTTATAAACTCTCTTATAATGTCATTACAATTACATGTATTACCATCCAAAAAGGAAGGTCTTTTCAGAAATGTTACCCCTGAAAGCAAATAATCTTTCACATCCGGATTGCTACAATACACATATATTTCATCAGCCTTTTTCGATCCTAAGCAAGCTTTCTGAATAAATGACATCAGTGGTGTACCATCCGCAAATCTTTTTATATTCTTACCCGGAACTCTTTCATTATTAAGTTTTATAGGTATCATTATTACCGTCTTCATTTTGCCCTCCCATACTTTAACATATAATCTTTGCTATAAACATTTACAATAAATCCTATGATTTTTCTTTCTATCAACCATCATATATCCGTAATACTTTGGCATCTTCATCTTTATTTTAGGTGCTCTCCCTCTGCCTATTTTTCTTCCCGAAACCGTTCCAGATCCCCCTGTGTTGTGATCTTGTAATTTCTCTCATCTCCAGGTATCATAGCAATCTTCATGCCTGCCAGAATTGCTGGTTCAGACGAGCCATTGATTGTGTAGATATCGTCAGGGAGCAACGCTTTACACGCCTCATAATATGGAGTGAATCGAAACACTTCCGGTGCCTGTCCGGCAAATAATTCCTCTCTGCGAAGCGTACTGGTGATTATCTTTCCATCCTCACTTCGATATATTGTATCCTTCATCGGAAGTACCGGCATTACACCATCTTTCCCTGATAACGCCACAAAGCAATCGCTTATCATCTGCATCGTCAGATTCGGTCTCGCAGCATCACAGATCATGACATTGACATCTTCGGACACTATGCGTCCTGTTCTAATATCCTCTTCAATATCTTCTAATGCATGCAAGATGGACAATTGCCGGTTGTCACCCGGCTCGGAATATCCTATGAATATTTCTTTCCAGGTCGAAGCTGTCAGATGTTTCCGGACATCCGCTTCGATATCGTCCTCCCACATATCTGCACAGACTATCCGTATTCCGTCGATCTCCGGTGCCTGCACACAAGTTGAAAGCACATATGTCAGAATCATCTTATCATTTACTTGTATATACTGCTTCGGGATATCCGCGCCAAGCCTGATTCCGGTTCCTCCTGCTAATATAATTGCAATATTCATATCTCTATCCAATCTCCCGTATCTCACGCAGGATATCGCCATATGGGCGGTTCTTCCCGAACAGAACCGTCGTACCCAGTACGAACCCATCGACACCCTTCGGTGCAAATTCCTGTATCTTATCCTTTCCACAGGCACCATCCCAGTAGACCTTGATTCCCATTTCGTCTTTCATAGATACCAGACGTTCTACTTTCTCACCGACATAAGGCAGGTACATCTGTCCAGCATTCCCCGGATTCACGGTCATGACAAGCACCTTGTCTACGATATGTAACATCTCATATACCGTCTCGATACTTGTTCCCGGATTGATTGCAATGCCCGGCACCATACCCGCATCTATGATCTTCTGTAGTGTCGTAGATGGATGATACTCCGCTTCCGGATGGATGTATACCGTATCACCTTTTCGAAGGCGATTTAAGAACATCTGGATATTGTTGTTCGGATGTTCGATCATCAGATGGACATCCAGCGGCGTTGTCGTCGCAGATGCGATATATGCCATATCATAGAGTGACATCGCGAAGTTCCCTACATAACGTCCGTCCATGATGTCAATATGGAAGGAATCAATTCCCGCCTTATCCAGTTCCTTCACTTCTTTCTCCAGGTTTCCAAAATTCGCACACATCATGGATGCATTCAATTCAAACATAATACATAACCCCTTTCTCGCTTGTTCCCCAAACCACTTCTACCTATACATCTACATTCTCTATCATAACCGGTTTCTTAAGTACTTCACATTTATGTGCCAGGCTATCGGAATCTCCATAATATGCATCACACACATGGATTGCAAGCTCACTATCCTGTGTATTATCATAGATCCCCCATGTCTGTTCCTGATAATTTCGGACAATCGACCGATATTCTTCGATTCGCTCCGGACATGCCTTCTCGACCGCCTGCCCGAAGAGCGGATGCGGTCTCCATAATAGTACCACATCTTCCTTGCTTTCTTCAAATATTTTCAAGCTTCTTCGAATCTTATCAATCGTTGCACCGCCATGCTGCATCAATGTTGCCACATTCGTGCCATACAGGATAATCTTCTTCCTGCTGCCATCTGCACGACAGATCATGTTCTTCCAGTTCGATGGCATATTCCGCAGATATTCTTCCCGTTCCTGCTCCCGCTCATATCGTTCGGCATCATCAAGTGGGGAGCCATCTCCGCGAATTTTAGTCTCCCAGATTCCCCGTGTATCTTCCCCGGCGAACTCTGTCAGATAATCAATATACGCCTGCCGCATAGCCTCTGACTGTACAATCGTCAGGTCTGCATGCACAACACCTGGCATACGACAGTAATAATCCATCACCTTCCGTGCCTTCTGATTCTCTTCACTTGGCACATCCACCTTGAACCACGGGATATAGATCAGCTTGTCTGTATAATTCTTGATCACAGAAGAATAATACTGCGGAGCCACGGAAGTCGTGTAGTTATAGCTGTCATACGGGCTTTGGATAAAGATGATATCCGGATGCACCTTCTCGATATCATAGGTCTGATAATCCTGCACATCGAGATAGTCCGGATACTGCATACCCTCGTAATAAGCTTCCTTCTTCGCACCCTGCGCATCCCGCAGATAATACGGAATCGGAAGCACCGTCACTTCCGTCCCCACTTCCTCTTTTTCTCTCCGCCATACACTGTCAAACGCCTTCCAGTTGGATGCTTTGTATGCCAGGAACAACACACGCTTCTTCGGTACACATCGCTCCACACATTCTTTGAACCCATCTGCGATTTCTGTCAATACACCTGCCAGATCATCCACATCAATTCCAACACCCTGTTCCACGGCCTGACCTGTCAATTCGCCTATCTGATATAGCAATTCACAATACCGCTCCAGAAGCTTTACAGGTTCTGTCCCTTCGCCCAATCGTTCTTCCAACAGATTACCTATCTGGACAGCGCTTTCCTGGCAGACTGACAGAAGCTGTACCGCTTCCGTATATTGTCTCCCCGCAACTACTTTCAGAAGCATGTTATGAGCCTCTTCCATAAGGCCTGCGAGCTGTATCGCTGCCTCATACGGCTTCTCCTTCTTCTGTCTGTGACTTAGATCTAAATCATCCTTGGAGAAATGATACTCAAACGGATATGGCGATACCAGTGCTTTCAAATGCTCTTCCTGCCCTGTAAAGAACGGATAATCGTGTACACCCCCGCTTTTTACAATCTTCATATAATCCCCATATTCAATCTGCAGCACACCATCGTATGCCGCCGGTGCCGGAATCTTCGTAGTCTCGAATGGCACCATAACTGTCGTATCAAAATATTCTGCCGGGTATAGGTGATTATCGAAGTATACCCAATATGGCATGAGCGCTACATGGCTGCCACCCTTGCTTGCATACAGGGAAAATACTTTCTCTCCTGCCTGAAACAGTTGCTGCCTGATACACTGTGTATAATCAAATTCTACTAAGCAGAGTTCTTCTATCTGCTTCAAAACATCTTCATACTCTCCTATATTACTGTTGTCTTCCTTTATTTCATCCCCTGCTGCCATGATCAAAGTTGCTAAAGCTTTCCGTTCTTTCTCTTCTTCCTCATCCTCTGCTATATAATCAAGCACAAATATATCAATACCTGTTGCATATGGGCAGTCATGATATTTCTCCAGATAATTCGAGTCGAAATTCAGACGATGTCCATTCGTCACGCGCGTCATATATTCGAGATACAGTTCCTCTTTATGCATATTCAATACAACAAAACTCTTCGGAAGCTCCTGTTCTGCCACCTGATTGAACTTGATATAATCCGGACGAAGCATGCAGATATCCATATCGTCGTCCCAAGGAATATACCCTCCATGCCGGACTGCGCCAAGCAGCGTGCCACAGTCTGCAAACCAACGGATATTGTGTTTCTTGCAGACTTTGTCAATCTCTTCGAGCACCTCGAGCTGCGCTGCCCATGCACGCTTCATGGCTCCCGTAATATAGAATCCTTCCCGGATTTCATCTTCAAAATATGTATGTGGAAACTGCATATAATTCCTCCTGAAACAAAACAAGCTGGCCCATATAGAGCCAGCCGTATTTTGTCAATAATATTTCAATTACTGAAGTAATGAGAGTACGCCCTGTGTAGACTGATTTGACTGAGCCAGCATAGACTGAGCTGCCTGCTGAAGAATGTTGTTCTTCGTGTAGTTTGTCATCTCAGTAGCCATATCTGTATCACGAATCTGTGATTCAGCTGCTGTCAGGTTCTCGTTTGTTGTTGTCAGGTTGTTAACTGTGTACTCAAGTCTGTTCTGAAGAGCACCAAGACCTGCTCTCTGCATAGATAC